>ERZ761602.678-NODE-678-length-70263-cov-42.633631_pt1 | contig 70263 bp, 65 predicted proteins | sample MGYA00512165_ERZ761602 | MGnify/ENA primary metagenome ERZ761602 (study PRJEB28899, sample SAMN02445085) | bioreactor sludge metagenome | biome: EBPR sludge; isolation source: Thorneside wastewater treatment plant | place: Australia: Brisbane, Thorneside...
TCTTGCTGCTCCAATACCCAAGCGGCGATTGACTCTTGAAAGCTCTCATTGTCTTGACCGGACAATAAGTACCTAACCAAAATTTATACGGTATTTTAGTCCGAGGTTATTGATGATGTCGCAGAGGGCGGTTTTGATCGTTTGGATGGAGCCGAAGGCGGACAGGGGCAACCATTCATACTTAATTTTGCGCCAGAGGATTTCGATGCGGTTCAACTCGGGTGAATAGGTGGGCAACCAATATACGATCACTCGCTGTCGCAGCCAGCGTTCGAGTTGGGCGTTAAAGAGCACGCTGGTATGAATGGAGGCATTGTCCAAGACGATGAGGGTAAACCGTTGCGGATGGGCTCTGCGCTGGATAAATCCATCGATCAGATCGATGACGGTGCGGCTGTTCACGCGCTCCTCCAGCAGGTGCAAGTCGTGGCGGTGGTCGCGGCTAAAAAACCCCATGATCGTGAGGCGTTTGAAGTCGTGGGCGGGCAGCCGCCAGGTCTGGCCGCGCGGTTGCCACTAATAGCTCAAACTATTACCAGTCTAACAACCTAGCAAAATGCCTGTAAATTTGTGGTTAGGTACTTATCTAGCGCAGACAAGCGGCAACGCGATGTTGGATTTCATTGACTTTGCGAAGCTGCGACGGCTTGTCCAATTCTTCGCTCTGGACGCGGTAGCTATTTCGTCCAGCGATGGTCAGTTCATGCATCAACGTGGCAAGAAATAGGGTCTTGCTGCGCGTCTCCAGTAAAACCAACCATCGTCCTTCGGCTTCAATTGCGCGAATCATGATGACGCCCAACGCCTGGGCTCAGGGGGGCGCAGCGAAGCGGAGCGTCCCTTGGAGCCCATTGTTATGTGTTTATTCATTAATCACACAAAATCCGTTACCGAATGGGTCCGCACAATATGCAATAGAACCCCAATCACCACTTTCTCCGCCTTCATGTTGGCCACCTAATTGAATTATTTTTTTAACGGCTTCATCTACATTCTCGGTTAGAAAATCCAAATGCACTGGTGTCCAGTGACGACCATAATTACGCTCAACCGCATCCGATGGAATTGGTTTTGTTCCAGCCTCTTTTTCTTGTAAATATATATCGCAATTTTCGGTTGAAATTACTGACATACCTTCACCTTGGTCTCTCAACTTTTTACAACCGAGTGCTTCAATATAAAAGGTCTCAGCTTGCTTTAAGTTTGAGACATCAATGCTTACAGAAATCTTTATCATTTTGTTTCCTTAACTTGATTGGGGCTGTAGACACATAACGTTAAGTAGATACCCTGAAAGGCGTTTTATTTTACGCCTTATAGGTGTATATTTTCATTATCAAAGGAATTTAACCTAATATGTTAATGACATATAGAAATAATACCCCCTAATAAGCAACGAGAGTATCCCTCAAGTTTCGGGGAGTCAACGGCCCAAGTTGTTGGATAGGGTTCGCGACAAAATCCGCTTCAAGTATTACAGCATCCGCACCGAACAAGCCTACGTCGATTGGAGTTGCCGCTTTATCCTGTTCCACGGCAAACGCCATCCCCAGGAAATGGGAGCAACCGAAGTCGAAGCCTTTCTCACCCATTTGGCGGTGCGGGGCAAATTGGCGGCATCCACCCAAAATCAGGCCCGCAGCGCTCTGCTGTTTCTATATAAAGAAGCGCTCGACCAATCACGGCCTGGGTTGGAAAACGTGGATCAGGCCAAGCGACCGCAACGGTTGCCGGTCGTGCTAACCCACGCCGAAGTCAAGGCGGTGCTGGATCGGCTTCGCCACACATTTGCTCATGGCCGGCTACGACATCCGCACGGTGCAGAAACTGCTAGGCCACTCGGAGGTCTCGACCACCATGATCTACACTCACCTCCTCAACCGGGGCGGCAAAGGTGAGGTCAGCCCGCTGGATAACCTATAGGCTCCCGACGCAAAACCTCGCCCTGAGCCGATCTCCCCTACGGGAGCGAGAGACAAGCGGCCGCGCCCGATAGAACCGGGACCGCTAAACCTCCGCCAGATTGCCCTTGTCCTCCAGCCAATTCTTGCGATCCCCGGCGCGCTTCTTCGCCAGCAGCATATCCATCAGGACCAAGGTATCGTCGCCGGTTTCCAGCGTCAGTTGCACCAAGCGCCGGGTCGCCGGGTCCATCGTGGTCTCGCGCAATTGCAGCGGGTTCATCTCGCCCAAGCCCTTGAAGCGGGTCACATTCACTTTGCCCTTTTTCTTCTCGGCGGCGATCCGATCCAAAATGCCCTGCTTCTCGGCCTCGTCCAGCGCGTAAAACACCTCCTTGCCGACATCGATCCGAAACAGCGGCGGCATGGCGACATGGACGTGACCGGCTTCCACCAGCGGCCGGAAGTGGCGCACGAACAGGGCGCACAACAGCGTGGCGATGTGCAAGCCGTCTGAGTCGGCGTCGGCGAGAATACAAACCCGCCCGTAGCGCAAGCCGGCCAACTCCTCGGAACCCGGATCGACTCCGATGGCCACGGCGATGTCGTGCACCTCTTGCGAGGCCATCACCTCGCTGGAATCGACTTCCCAGGTATTCAAAATCTTGCCGCGCAGCGGCATCACCGCCTGAAATTCGCGGTTGCGGGCCTGCTTGGCGGAGCCGCCGGCCGAATCGCCCTCCACCAAAAACAGTTCCGTCCGCCCCGAATCCTGCGCCGTGCAATCGGTCAGCTTGCCGGGCAGCGCCGGGCCGCTGGTCACCTGCTTGCGCACCACCTTGCGGCTGGCCCGCAGCCGCTTCTGCGCGTTCGCCAGCGCCAGTTGGGCGACGCGCTCGCCGATTTCGGGGTGCTGGTTCAGCCACAGACTCAAGGTGTCCTTGACCACCCCGGCCACGAACACCGCGCACTCGCGCGAGGACAGCCGCTCCTTGGTCTGGCCGGAAAACTGCGGGTCTTGCATCTTGGCCGACAGCACGTAGCAGCAGCCTTCCCACACATCCTCCGGCGCGATCCGCAACCCGCGCGGCACCAGATTGCGGAACTCGCAAAATTCACGCACGGCGTCGGTCACGCCCCCGCGCAAGCCGTTGACGTGGGTGCCGCCTTGGGGGGTGGGGATCAGATTGACGTAACTTTCGGTCACCGGCTCGCCGCCCTCCGGCAGCCAGGTCAGCGCCCAATCGACCGCCTCGCGCGGGCCGCTGACATGACCGACGAACGGCGGATCGGGCAGCAGCGAATTCTGGCCCAGCGCTTCTTTCAGATAGTCAGTAAAGCCATCTTCGTAATGCCAAACGACGTTTTCGCCGGTCGCCTCGTCGTTAAACGCAACCTTCAGCCCCGGACACAGCACCGCCTTGGCGCGCAGCACGTGCTTGAGCTTGGGAACTGAAAACTTGGGCGAATCGAAATAACGCGGATCGGGCCAAAACCGCAAGGTGGTGCCGGTCGCGCGCCGCCCCGCCGTGCCGATTTCCTCCAAATTGGACACCTTGTCGCCGCCGGCAAAGGCCATGTTGTACTCCTTGCCGTTGCGTTTCACCCATACTTCGAGATGGCTGGATAGCGCGTTCACCACCGAAACCCCGACCCCGTGCAGGCCGCCGGAAAACCGGTAGTTGCGGTCGGAAAACTTGCCGCCCGCGTGCAACCGAGTCAGGATCAATTCGACACCCGGTATTCCTTCCTCGGGATGGATGTCCACCGGCATCCCCCGGCCGTCGTCCTCGACCGATAGCGAACCGTCGGCGTACAGCACCACCGACACCGCGCTGGCATAGCCGGCGATGGCTTCATCCACGCTGTTGTCGATGACCTCCTGCGCGAGATGGTTGGGTCGGGTGGTGTCGGTGTACATTCCCGGCCGCTTGCGCACCGGGTCCAAGCCGCTTAAGACTTCAATGGCGGAGGCGTCGTAGCTGGTCGCGCTCATGGCATGTTCAAAATAAAATAAGTGATTGAAATTTAGTAAATAATCAATGAGGGCCGCAAGAGATATCCACGATGCTCTCACTATTCGAGAATTTTTGGCAAATGAGATGAAGCGCTAACTAGACAGGGCAATGTCAATATTAAAGAATGCTTATAAAAATCCGCCTAGCAAATAATTGACCCTAAAGCGCTTCGCAAACCGGTTTCGCATTTATCGTGTCGTATTATTCGTTGCTATTCAAAACCAGCGGTTTGTTCATAACAAAATAGCAATAGATAAAGAGCATCTCCCCATTAATTTTCTAATCCCGACGAATGCAAGCTCCTAATAACACCCTAATCCACTAGGGCTTTAAAAGCGGGCGGACCTTAAGCTATGAGCGGATAATGATAACTTATTATTCAATGATTTAATTCATTATCGTTCTTTAACACCAGAATAATTTCTCACTTGATTCCCCAGGATTTCCTGATAACCAAAGCAAAATGCGGGCGCTAATGATCGTTCCGTCAGAACACGCAATTCACTCGGCGAATGGGTTTCAGGGGGTCATTGACTCAGCAGAAGGCTCATGTAAAACTAGCCCTCGGACTCGTGCTTGCGCGTCTGCTATTTTATCTCGCGAAAATCCTGCTGAGGAGTTTGTGCGTTGGGCAAGAAACTGTATGTTGGTAATTTGAGTTATAGCATTAACAATAATGACTTAGAGAATCTGTTTACCCCGCACGGCACCGTGCGATCCGCTCAGGTCATCACCGACCGGGATACCGGACGATCCAAGGGTTTCGGCTTTGTGGAAATGAGTAGCGATCAGGAAGCGCAAGCGGCAATCGCCGCGCTCAATGGCAAGGAAGTGGAAGGCCGCGGCTTGACGGTCAACGAGGCTCGTCCACAACAAGGTCCCGGCGGTGGCGGCGGCGGTTATGGCGGCGGCGGCGGGAAGCGCGGCGGCGGCGGTTATGGCGGCGGCGGCGGTTATGGCGGCGGCGGTGGCGGCGGACGCCGTTACTAAACTGTTTCTGTCACTCTCCCCTCAATCGTTCAACGACCTGGAATTCCGACTATCGGCTCATCCGCTTCCGACATGCGGCCGACACCCGGCGCATGTCGTCGCGAAGGTCGGCGGCTTCCTAAGCGTTTATAGAACAATCTCGTTGAATGTAACCCCTCTTCATCTCAACAGGATCGAGCGCTGAAACCATCCTCTCCGCAATGGAGAGGATGGTCCTAAGCTCCGAGCCGGACTGGCTTGATAACCGCTCGGGCAACCATACTTATTGTGGCCTCAACTCAACCGTTCGCGCGCGATTCCAAAATTTCAACCGCGGGCAGCACCTTGCCTTCCAGAAATTCCAGGAACGCACCGCCGGCCGTGGAAATGTAGGACACCTTGTCGTACATGTTGTATTTCTGGATCGCCGCGATGGTGTCGCCGCCGCCCGCCAGGGTAAACGCCTGGGTGTCGGCAATGGCTTTCGCCACGGTCTTGGTGCCTTCGCCAAACTGATCGAATTCAAACACCCCCACCGGGCCGTTCCACACCACGGTGCCGGCCTTCATGATGATGTCGGCCAGTTCCTTGGCGCTCTTGGGACCGATGTCGAAGATCATCTCGTCGTCGGCGACCGAGCCGGCGTCTTTCTGCACCGCCGGCTCGGCGGCGTCGAATTTCTTGCCGACCACCACATCGACCGCAATCGGAATGTTGGCGCCGCGCTTCTTCATTTTCTCGATCAGCGTCTGGGCGGTCGGCACCAGATCATGTTCGCTCAGCGACTTGCCGACATTCTTGCCCACGGCTTCCAGGAAAGTGTTGGCGATACCGCCGCCGACCACCAGTTGATCGACCTTCTCCGACAGGCTTTCCAGCACGGTCAGCTTGGTCGAAACCTTGGAGCCGCCGACGATGGCGACCAGCGGCCGGGCCGGCTTGGCCAGCGCCTTGGTCAGCGCGTCGAGTTCCTCGGTCAGCAGGATGCCGGCGCAAGCCACCGGCGCGTATTTGGCGATGCCGTGGGTGGAGGCTTCGGCGCGATGCGCGGTGCCGAAGGCGTCCATGACGAAGATATCGCACAGGGCGGCATATTTCTTCGCGGTCTCCTCGACGTTTTTCTTCTCGCCCTTGTTGGTGCGGACGTTTTCGAGCAGCACCACTTCGCCGTTGGCCACCTCAAACCCGCCGTTGACCCAGTCGCGGATCACCCGCACCGGCTTACCTAGCTTGGCCGACATCACCTCGGCGACCGGCTGTAGCGAATCCTCCGGGTTGAACTGCCCTTCGGTGGGACGGCCCAAGTGCGAGGTCACCATCACCTTGGCCCCGGCCTTCATCGCGTGTTCGATGGTGGGCATCGAGGCGGTGATCCGGGCGTCGGACGTCACCTTGCCGTCCTTGACCGGCACGTTGAGGTCGGCGCGGATGAACACCCGCTTGCCGGCCAGATCCAGATCGGTCATACGCTTGAAATTCATGATTCTCTCCTCCAAACAAAACCCCCGTCCGGCTTGGCGCGGAGCCAGGGCGGCGGGGGCGAGTGGTTTCAGCTTAGCAAGGAACCGCCACGCCGTGGCGCTCGCTTACTTCTTCATCATCACGCGGACCATTTCCACAACCTTGCAGGAATAGCCCCATTCGTTATCGTACCAGGCCACGACCTTGACGAAGGTGTCATCCAGCGCGATGCCGGCCTTGGCGTCGAACACCGAGGTATTGCTCTCGCCCCGGAAGTCGGTGGCGACCACCGAGTCCTCGGTATAGCCCAGCACCCCCTTCATCGCACCTTCGGAGGCGGCCTTCATCTCGGCGCAGATGTCCTTGTAGGAAGCCGGTTTGCTCAACTCCACGGTCAGGTCGACCACCGACACGTCGGAGGTGGGCACCCGGAAGGCCATGCCAGTCAGCTTCTTGTTCAGTTCGGGGATGACCACGCCGACGGCCTTGGCCGCGCCAGTGGAAGACGGGATGATGTTTTCCAGAATGCCGCGCCCGCCGCGCCAGTCCTTGTTGGACGGGCCATCGACGGTCTTCTGGGTGGCGGTGGCGGCGTGGACAGTGGTCATCAGACCACGCTTGATGCCCCACTTGTCGTTCAGCACCTTGGCGACCGGAGCCAGACAGTTGGTGGTGCAGGAGGCGTTGGAAATGATGGTCTGGCCGGCGTAGGTGTCGGAGTTGACGCCGAACACGAACATCGGAGTGTCGTCCTTGCTGGGCGCGCTCTGAATCACTTTCTTGGCGCCGGCGTCGATGTGCTTCTGGCAGGTTTCCTTGGTCAGGAACAAGCCGGTGGATTCGACCACGACATCCGCTCCGACATCGCCCCACTTCAGCGCGGCGGGATCTTTCTCGGCGGTCAAGCGGATCTTCTTGCCGTTGACGATCAGGCTGTTGCCGTCGACGGCGACCTCGCCCTGGAAGCGCCCGTGCACCGAATCATATTTCAACATGTACGCTAGATAGTCGGGTTCGAGCAGGTCGTTGATGCCGACGATCTCGACGTCTTGAGAGAAGTGCTTTACCGCGGCCCGGAACACCATGCGGCCGATGCGGCCAAACCCATTGATGCCAACTTTGATAGCCATGCTTTCCTCCAACAGTGTGAGCGAAACGTGTGGTTATTAAACAAGGGCGGATACCGTCACCCGCCCGGAAAGGCACATTATAACTTTAGTCTTTGCCGACGAAAAATCAGCGTCGAAACCGGCAAAGTTTAGAATAGCGCCGTCACAGCGGCAGTCACTCGTTCGGCGGTGAAGCCGAAATGCTGGAAGATGATTTCCGGCGGTCCCGACTCGCCGAAGCAATCGAGTCCGATCACCGTCCCTTGGGGCCCGGCGTATTTGTACCACGGCGCGGTCACGCCGGCTTCGACCACCACCCGGCGGGTCACCGCCGGCGGCAGCACCGATTCGCGATACGCTTGGTCTTGCGCGTCGAACACATCCACCGACGGCATGGAAACGACCCGGACCCGCCGACCCTGCTCGTTGAGTTGTTTCGCCGCATCGACCGCCAGTTGCACTTCGGAACCGGTGGCGATGATGATCGCCTCCGGATCGCCGCCGCAGTCGAGCAACACGTAGCCGCCTCGGGCGATGGCGCGCACCTGTTCCGGCGTGCGATCCTGGTGCGGCAGTTTTTGGCGGGTGAAGATCAGGGCGGTCGGCCCGTTAATCCGCTCCAGCGCCATTTTCCAAGCCACGGCGGTTTCGGTGGTATCGCAGGTCCGCCACACCGATAGATCGGGGATGATCCGCAAGCTGGCGACGTGCTCGATCGGCTGGTGCGTGGGGCCGTCGCCGCCGACGCCGATGGAGTCGTGGGTCAAAATAAACATGCAGCGGATTTTCATCAAGGCCGACATTCGAATGGCGCTGCGGCCGTAGTCGGCGAACATCAGGAAGGTGCCGCCGAAGGGCACGTAGCCGCCGTGCAGGGCCAAGCCGTTCATGATCGCGTTCATCGCGAATTCGCGCGCGCCGTAGAAAATCAGATTGCCGTCGGGATGCTCGAAATCGACCGGACGCGAACCGATCCAGGGAATGCCGGTGGATTCGGCCAGATCCGCCGAACCGCCGACCAAACTGGGGAAATGAGGCCCGTAGAACTGCAAGGCGCGCTGCGAGCCCGCGCGGGTGGCAAGATCCTCGCGCCGCTGCTGGGTGGCGTGAATGAACTCCCAGGCGAGCGCATTCCAATCATCGGGAAAACCGCAGGCCACCCGCCGGTCGAATTCCGCCGCCCGCTCCGGAAATTGAGCGCGGTAGCGCCCGAACATCTCGTTCCATTCCGCTTCCCACGCCGCGCCCTTCGCGCGGGCATCGAAGGCTTGATAAATCTCGGGCGGAATAACGAAAGCTTCGTGCCGCCAGCCGATGGCCTCGCGGGTGGCGGCGACTTCGGACACGCCCAGCGGCGCGCCGTGGGACTTCTCGCTGCCGCCCTTATTCGGCGACCCTTTGGCGATGGTGGTCTTGCAGCAGATCAACGTCGGCCGTTCGTGAAATGCCCGCGCTTGCTCGATGGCGCGATGGACCGCGTCGGGGTCGTGGCCGTCCACGTTGGGAATCACATGCCAGCCCATCGCCTCGAAGCGCAGCGCCACATCCTCGCGAAACCAGCCCTGCACCTTGCCGTCGATGGAAATGCCGTTGTCGTCGTACAGGCAAATCAGCTTGCCCAAGCCCCAGATGCCGGCCAGCGAGCAAGCTTCATAGGAAATGCCTTCCATCAGGCAGCCGTCGCCGAGGATTACGTAGGTGTAATGATCGACGACGGGAAAGCCGGGGCGGTTGAAGCGGGTCGCCAGCGCGCGCTCGGCCAGCGCCATGCCGACGCCGTTGGCCAAGCCCTGGCCCAGCGGGCCGGTGGTGGTTTCCACGCCCGCCGTGCGGCCGTATTCGGGATGGCCGGGGGTGCGCGAGCCCAACTGGCGGAAGTTGCGCAAATCGTCGAGGGTGACATCGTAGCCGCTCAAATGGAGCAGCGAATACTGCAGCATCGAGCCGTGGCCGTTGGAGAGAATCAGCCGGTCGCGGTTGAACCATTTGGGGTTGACGGGATTGTGCCGCAAGAAATCATTCCACAGCACCATGCCGAAATCGGCCATGCCCATCGGCGCGCCCGGATGGCCGGATTCGGCCTTTTGCACGGCGTCCATGCTCAGCGCGCGGATGGCGTTGGCCAGCTCCCGACGGGTCGGGGCCGAGGGTTCTTGGCCGAGAGGGCCGTCCACAGCCGCGGCTTCGGTTATGGTATCCAACAGGCGACGGGCGGCCAATTCACTACGCGGGGACATCAACTCTCTCCTAAAACAATAAAATGGCGGGGAAATGCCGGAAACAACGCGCGCTGGCTTCAAAAATCGCGCGTCGCGCCCCGACTGCGCGCGTCGCTCTTGCTGGGACGTTCACCGGAGAGATCGCGAGGGATGTCCGGTCGCGCCAAACCCCCCTTTGGGATTCGATTCGGCCGAAAAATGGTCGCGATTATAGGAAAAATTGCCGTACTCGCCAAATCATTTATTCCCCGCCGACCGCGTGGCCGTGATCTCGCCGCTCTGCGTGGACGGCGTTCAATCGCGGCGCGGGCTATCGGAGACCGCGACCGGCGTCGGATACGTCAGCACCAGGCATAGGAGACGGACAGGGGTTGACGCACGTACAGCGCCAGCGTGGCGAACAGCGCCGCGCCGCTAACAATCAGCCATAACGAAAAAATGTTCGGATTTTGAGCGGCCTGCATCGCTGATTGGGTGTCCGGTCGCGCGGCGCTGGAAAGGCGATGCTCTCCATCGCCGCCGGATCGTGACATAACAGCGTTCGCTCATGTTGCGGGCCAGCGCGGACGCCGCGCAAGCTTATCGACGACGACGTTAAAATTGCGTTTCGAGCTCGCGCGTCGGACGGTCGCCGGATCGTCCGACGCGGAAATTCCGCTAGCGGCACTCCTGTTGCTGTCCGGGCGGCAAGCTCTTGCATTCGGGCAGATTCCGCCGCCGCTGGCGCTCCTGCTCCGCTTGTTGCTGCTGTTGCTGGCGCTGTTGCAGGGCTTGCTGGCGGGCTTGTTCCCGCTCGGCTTGTCGCTGCGCCTGCTCGGCCTGGCGTTCGGCTTGGCGTTCGGCCTGGCGCTCGGCCTGGCGTTCGGCCTGGCGCTGCTGCTGCGCCGCCTGCCGTTGCGCTTCCTGTTCGGCCTGGCGCTGCTGCTGCGCCGCTTGCCGTTGCGCTTCCTGTTCGGCCTGGCGCTGCTGCTGCGCCGCTTGCCGTTGCGCTTCCTGTTCGGCTTGCCGTTGCTGTTGCTCGGCTTGTCGTTGGGCGCGCTCTTGCTCGGTCCGTTGCCGCAGCTGCGACTGCTCCGCCTGCCGCCGTTCCTCAATCATCTGTTGTCGGGCCTGTTCTCGTTCGGCTTGCCGTTGGGCGCGCTCCTGCTCCATCCGCGGTTGCTGGGTTTGTTCTTGTTCCATCCGTCTCCGCTCCTCGATCATCTGTTGTCGGGCCTGTTCCCGTTCGGCTTGCCGCTGGGCGCGCTCCTGCTCCATCTGCGATTGCCGGCCTTGTTGCCGCTCCGCTTGCCGTTGGGCCTGTTCGGCTTGGCGTTGCGTATCGCGTTCCGCCTGCCGCTGGACGCGCTCTTGCTCGGCCAATTGCCGGGCTTGCTCCCGCTCGGTTTGCCGCCGCTGCTGGATGGCTTCCTGACGCGCTTGTTCCCGTTCCGCCTGCCGGCGCGCGCGCTCCTCGTCGGACGGTCCCGATTGATCTGGCTCGACTTGCCGTCGCTGTTCGCGTTCGGCCCAACGCCTGGCCCGCTCTCGATCATCTGATTCAGCGGGTTCGCCCGCTGGCCGGCCGGGGCGGTCCCGCCATCTCGGATCGCGATCCTCCCCTTGCCGCTCCCTCGGACCCGCGCCCGCATCCCTAGGCTCGGGCGAAAAAACCGGCGGCGCGTTCGGGCGGCGCGGCCGATCCGCCAGCGCGGGCGGCGGATCGCTCATGCCTCCGACCACTTGCGGCCGAAACAGCCGGATGCGACCGTCTCGCACCGATTCCCCGCGCCGGATCGGGCGGTCGGTTTCATCGATCTGATGGCGGACCACCGGCTTGCGAATATCGCGTTCGACGCGGTCGAGGTCGAGGCTGCGGTTGACCACCCGCCGGTCGATGACGGTGTAGCGGGTGACGTTCACCGTATTGTTGATCAGCGCGCTGATTCGGGGGCGCGGCGCGATGAACCGGTCGACGCGGCGGCTTAGGAAACGGTCCGAGGGTACGAAATACCAGGAACTCCAACTCTCGCCGAAATGTTGATCGGGCGGTTCGAAACCGACGCCCGGATCGAACTCGACCGAGGGCGGCAATGGAGCCCAGCCGATATAGCCGCCGCCGCTGCGCCAACCGACCCAGGCCGGACCCCACTCCGCGCCGGGCACCCACGCCCAGCCGCCGCGATAATCATCGTAAAACCAGCGGCCGTAGTGGAACGGCAGCGAACCCCACGGATCGTCCGACACCCAGGTCCAACCGTAGTCATCGGTAAAAATCCAGGAGCCGATGGTGTACGGCCGCCAGTTGCGGGACACCTCCGGATACCAGACCCAGCCGTAGGGCGGACGCCGACGCCACTGCCCGTAAGGCGCCAGCTCCTCATGGAAGAAGCCGAAATCGACTTGGACTTCAGCGCGAGCCGCGCCGCCGCCCAGCAGCGACAGCCGCGATTGATCGGCCGGATTGAAGCCGGCGTTCATCAACAAAGCGCCAACCGCCAGCGCCCACCCTATCTTTGCTTTCACGCGACACCTCGCCTGCCTGCATTCACCGCGCCGCGCGGGGTCGGGACCGAGCGCGGCGTCATCTTTGAACAACTCATAGCCATCATGGCATCGCTGCTTGGGAGCGCACGGTCCAAAGCGCGCTCGAATTTCAACAAACGAGGGCTGAATCCAGTCTGAACAAGGGCTTTGCCGCCAGCGCCCGCTGGGACGGCGCGAGCCGGCGCCGGGCAGCCGCTCCTCCCGGCCGCCGGGCCGCTCGCGTCATTCACCCGCCCCTCGGCAACCGTGTCATAATGGTAGAATTCCACCAGCCCGCTCCTGATCGCTTTGCGCGCCGACCACGCTCCATCCTCGTCCTTACCCCACTGGCATTCGCACTCGCGGCTGTTGCCGCGCGCTCTGCCGGTCGGATTATCCGTCTGGTTGCTCGACGCCGGATCGTTGACCCAACGCATGCGCCAAGCCTGTTCGGGCCGGTTCCGGGTGCGCGTGCTGGACCAGCGCTGGGCTCGCCCCAACCGCGATGAAGCGCGTGTCCTGCGGCTGCGTTGGGACGCGCGGGCCTGGACCCGCGAGGTTCAATTACTGTGCGACGACCGACCCTGGGTCTTCGCCCGCACCGTGATCCCCATCGCCACGCTGCGCGGGCGCGGGCGGCGTCTGACCGTCCTGGGGGCCCGGCCGTTGGGAGCGGTGCTGTTCGCCGATCCCGGCGTCCGACGCGGCCCGGTGGAAATCGCCTGCATCGCGCCCGGCCAACGCCTGCACCAGCGGGCGTTCGCCGGCCTCACCGAGCCGCCGGATGCGATTTGGGGACGGCGCTCGGTATTTCGAATCGACGGCGATCCGCTGCTGGTTTCGGAAATCTTTTTGCCGGCTTTACCGTTATCGCTGAGCCGTCCTTGCCTGGACCGACCTCGACCATGACTCTCGAACGTTTTGAAGATCGCTTGCGCGAATACGCGCTGCTGATGCGCCTGCACCGCCCCATCGGCATCTACTTGCTGCTGTGGCCGACTCTGTGGGCGCTGTGGCTGGCCGGCGAGGGTCAGCCGCCGCGCGGCGTCGTGCTGGTCTTCGTGTTCGGCGTGGCGCTGATGCGCTCGGCGGGCTGCGTGATGAACGACATCGCCGACCGCAAGTTCGACCCGCACGTCGCCCGCACGCGCGACCGGCCGCTGGCGGCGGGGCGGGTCTCCCTCGGCGAAGCCGTCGGCCTCGCGCTGGCGCTGTGCTTGGCGGCCTTTGTCCTAGTGCTGACTCAAAATCCCCTAACCGTCCAACTGTCCTTCGTCGGTTTGGCGCTGGCGGCGAGCTATCCGTTTATGAAACGCTTCCATCACCTGCCGCAAGCCCATCTCGGCGCGGCGTTCGGCTGGGGAATTCCGATGGCTTACGCGGCCATCACCAACAGCTTGCCGCCGGCGGCTTGGTTGTTGTTCCTCGGCAATGTGCTCTGGTCGGTGATTTACGACACCCAATACGCGATGGTGGATCGGGAAGACGACCGCAAGATCGGCGTTAAATCCACCGCGCTTTGGTTCGGCGACCGAGACAAACGGATCATCGGCTACTTGCAAGCGGCGCTTCTGGTGTTGCTGGTCGCCGTTGGTCTGCTGGCCGGACGCGGGTGGCCCTATTATCTGGGCTTGTTCGCGGCGGCTTGGTTTGCGCTCTACCAGCAATATTTGATCCGCGACCGCGCCCCGGAGGCGTGCTTCAAGGCGTTTCTTAACAACAACGGTTTCGGGCTGGTGATTTTCTGCGGGCTGTTGCTGGATTTCTTGCCGGCCGCTTCGCTTTAAAATCCATCTTCTCCGCCGGGAGCAAGCGTTTTCTTAATCTTAATTAGGAGAAAGGAAAACCCATGTTGATCGTCCATGTGTTCGTCCACGTCAAGCCCGACTGCGTCGAAGCGTTTAAGGCCGCCTCGCTGGAAAACGCCCGCCACAGCGTCCGAGAGCCCGGCATCGCCCGTTTCGACGTGATCCAACAGACCGATGACCCAACCCGCTTCGTGTTGGTCGAGGTTTATCGCACGGTCGAAGCCACCGGCCTGCATAAGGAAACCGAGCATTACGCCCGCTGGCGCGACGCGGTGGCCGAAATGATGGCGGAACCGCGCGCCAGCATGAAATACGCCAACCTGTTTCCGGCCGACGCGGGCTGGGATTATCCCGCCGGCGCTTGAGAGCCGGGACCGATGCCGGAGGAATTGGCGCTACAGACGCCTTATCTGCGGCTGGCGGCGCGGGCTTGGGGACCGCCGGACGGCATTCCGGTGTTGGCCTTGCACGGCTGGCTGGATAACGCCGCCAGCTTCGACGCCCTCGCGCCGCTGCTGCCCGACGCGCGGCTGGTGGCGCTGGATTTGACCGGACACGGCCATTCCGAGCACCGCCCGCCGGGGATTCATTACCATTTCGTCGATTTCATTCCGGATGTCATCGCCGCCGCCGACGCGCTGGGCTGGCGGCGTTTCGCCCTGCTCGGCCACTCGCTGGGCGGCGGCATCGCCAGCTTCGTCGCTGCCCTCCTGCCGGAGCGGGTCGCTCGGGTCGCGATGATCGAAGGCTTGGGACCGCCCACCAGCAACCCCGACGATGGTCCTGCCAACCTGCGGAAAACCATCGATCAGATGGACGCGCTGCCGCGCAAGCGCCCGCCGTTGTATCCGAGCCTCGAAGCCGCGATCCAGACGCGCTGCGAGGCCGGCGGGCTGTCGTGGACGGCGGCGTCGATCCTGGTCGAGCGCGGCATCCAACCGCTCGGCGATGCCGGCTACGGCTGGCGCACCGACCCCCGCCTGCGCTTCGTCTCGCCGCTTTACCTCACCGAACCGCAGATTCTCGCCTACATGGAGCGGATCGAAATCCCGGCCTTACTGATCTGCGGCGCGGAGGGCTATCTGGTCAAGCGCGCCTACATGCGGGAGCGCTACGCCCGCATCGCCGATCTGAGCGTGCGCGTTTTAGCCGGCGGCCATCATCCCCACCTGGAAGATCCCGAACCGTGCGCCCGGTTGTTGGGGCCGTTCTTCGCGGCCGACCGCGCGGGCTAGCGCGGCGGAAGTTCGAGGATTTGGATAAACCTTTAAGGTCTGTACTATCCTTATGCGAGGCGTTGGTCAATTCCGTCTTCCTGACTTTTCCACGGGATGCTCCGTCCCGCTTTTAGCTTCTTCGGCTACGCAAAGCCCGCTTGCCAAGAGAGCCCTTCATGCCCCAAAAATTGCTATCGCTGCCCGCCATTGCCGCCCAACTACGCACGCTCTGTCAGGAGAAAAAAAGCGGCACCCTCTACATCTTTGAAAACGGCCGCTCGCTGGGTCAACTCAGCCTGGGAGACGGTGAAATCATCGCCTGCTGGACTCAAAAACATCGCGGCATCGATGCGCTGCCGATTCTTCGCGGCATCCAAAACGCCAGCATCGCCTTCGTTCACGGCGCGCCCCCGGCGCAAATGAATCTACCGCCCACCGCTGATATTCTGGCGGCTTTTGAAAGAGCATCTTCCGCCGCGACGCCCCAAGCCGACAGAGCCTCCCTGATCCCTTCCCTGCTTTCCCGAGACGACCCGCCAAGCCAGCTTTCAAAAGCGCGGCCCGGCAAAAATCCCCTGGCGGTTCCGTTGACGGCCACAGCTAAAACCGTGGTGGAACAAACGCTCAAGGAATTCATCGGCCCCATCGCCAAAATAATCTGCACCGACTGTTTTCGGTTCGCCCCTTCGTTGGATATCGCCGTCGATGCGCTCGCCAAGGAAATCCCTGATCCCGAAGCGGCGTTCAAGTTCCGGGAACGGGTGCAACAACGGCTCGGCTGATGCCGGATTGGTAGTATGGCCGATATTAGCCAAGTCCAAATAACAGCCGCCAGAGTCATCATTATTTAACAAGTAATTTGCGATATTCCATTTGAGCGGGATGTGATCGAGTAGAAAGTCGTCTAGATTTTTTCCGAAATCTGCTGGGTGGTGTTGACAGTCGCCATAACCGCCTATACTGAAACAGTCGGTTGGAAATCCTTTCCAAACGCGACAAGCATCGGGATTGTCTAACGCTGCCCCGACGGCAAAAACCAGCCACAACAGCGCCGTCGAATGCCTCCGTCAGGCTCCCGCGAAGACTCGAATCGCATCTCGACCGTTTCGATAAGAGAGCGGAGGAGAACGACGCATCATGAACGTCACCCGACGACAGTTCCTTCAAATCACCGCCGCCGGGCTGGGCAGTTCCAGCCTGGCGCTGTTGGGTTTCTCGCCGCAACCGGCGCTGGCGGAAATCCGCAACTTCAAGCTGGCCCGCACCACCGAAACCCGCAACACCTGCCCCTATTGTTCGGTCAGTTGCGGGGTGTTGCTCTACTCGCTGGGCGATAAATCCAAGAACGTCAAAACCGAAATCATCCATATCGAAGGCGATCCCGACAATCCGGTCAACCGGGGCACCCTCTGCCCGAAAGGCGCGGGCCTGCTGGACATGATCCACAGCGCCGACCGGCTGAAATATCCCGAAGTGCGGGAGCCGGGCGCGAGCGATTGGAAACGCATCGGTTGGGACGAGGCGTTCGAGCGGATCGCCAAACATCTAAAATCCGACCGCGACGCGAATTTCATCAAGACCAACGACGCGGGCGTCACCGTCAACCGCTGGAACACCACCGGCTTTCTGGCGAGTTCCGCCGCCAGCAACGAAGCCGGCTATTTGCTGCACAAGGTCGCTCGCGGCCTTGGCGTCGTCGCTCTCGATACCCAGGCGCGCGTCTGACACGCCCCGACGGTGGCCAGTCTGGCTCCGACGTTCGGGCGCGGCGCGATGACCAACCATTGGGTGGACATCAAGAACGCCGATTTGATTCTGATCATGGGCGGCAACGCGGCCGAGGCGCATCCCTGCGGCTTCAAGTGGGTGATGGAAGCCAAGGCGACCCGCAAGGCCAAGCTCGTGGTGGTGGACCCGCGCTTCACCCGCTCCGCGGCGGTTTCCGATTTCTACGCGCCGATTCGCCCCGGCGCCGACATCGCCTTTTTGGGCGGCGTGATCCGCTATCTGTTATCGAACGACAAAATCCATCACGACTATGTCAAGGCGTACACCAACGCTAGCTTCCTGATCAACGAGGGCTTCGGTTTCGCCGATGGCCTGTTCACCGGCTACAACGCGGACAAGCGCAGCTACGATCAAGCCAGCTGGCAATACCAGCTCGACGCCCAGGGCTTCGCCCAGATCGATGACACCCTGCAAAATCCGCAGTGCGTGTTGCAGATCCTCAAGCGGCATTACGATCGCTACACCCCGGAGGTCGTGAGCCAAGTCACCGGCACGCCGCAGGCTGATTTTCTGAAGGTCTGCGAATTTATCGCCGACACTTCGGCCCCCGACCGGACCATGACCATCTGCTACGCGCTGGGCTGGACCCATCACACGGTCGGCACCCAGAACATCCGCACCATGGCCATCATCCAGCTGTTGCTCGGCAACATGGGCATGGCGGGCGGCGGAGTCAACGCGCTGCGCGGCCATTCCAACGTCCAGGGCATCACCGACCAAGGGTTTTATACCGAGATGCTGCCCGGTTATCTGGGTTCGCCGTCCGACTCGGATAAAACTCGCGAGGAGTATCTGGCCAAGCGCACGCCCAAGCCGGTTCGGCCCAACCAGATGAATTACGGCCAGAACTTTCCGAAGTGGCACACCAGCTTGATGAAAGCCTGGTTCGGTAACGCCGCCACGGCGGACAACGGCTTTTGTTACGACTGGCTGCCGAAGAAGGAAGCCGCTTACGACGTGCTGGCGCTGTTCGAGCAGATGGATCGCGGCCGGATGAACGGTTTCATCTGTCAGGGGTTCAACCCGCAAGCCTCGGTGCCCCACAAGGCCAAGGTGGACGGCGCGCTGGCCAAGCTGAAGTTTCTGGTGGTGATCGATCCCCTGGCCACTGAAACCGCCGAGTTTTGGAAACATCACAAGGATTTCAACGAGGTAAAAACCGACGCCATTCAGACCGAAGTGTTCCGGCTGCCCGCCACCTGCTTCGCCGAGCAGGACGGCACCTTCACCAACTCCAGCCGGGTGATCCAGTGGCACTGGAAGGGGGCCGATGGCCCCGGCGAGGCGCTGAGCGATCTGGACATCATCGCCGGCGTGTTCACCCGCTTGCGGGCGCTGTACGCCAAGGACGGCGGGGCTTTTCCCGAACCGGTGTTGGGGCTGTCCTGGCCCTATCGGATCGCGAACCAGCCCAACCCCGAAGAGCTCACCATGGAAATGAGCGGCAAGGCGCTGGCGGATGTGACCGATCTCAAGGACTCCACCAAGGTTCTCGCCAAAGCGGGCGAACAGTTGAGCGGTTTCGCCCAATTACGCGACGACGGCACCACGGCGTCCGGCAACTGGATTTACTGCGGGATGTGGTCGCAGGCGGGTAACCTGACCGCGCGGCGCGATCCGTCCGACCCGACCGGTTTGGGCCAAAGCCACAACTGGGGTTTTTCGTGGCCGGCCAACCGCCGCATCCTCTACAACCGCGCCTCGTGCGACGCGGCCGGCAAGCCCTGGGACGCCAGCCGCGCGGTCATCAAATGGGACGGGGCCAAATGGGCCGGCAACGACATCCCCGACATGCGCCCGGACGCCAAGCCGGAAGAAGGCGTCATGCCCTTCATCATGAACCAGGAGGGGGTAGCCCGCTTGTTCGGGGTCGAGCGGATGCTGGACGGCCCGTTGCCCGAACACTACGAGCCCTATGAAACGCCGCTGGGCTTGAACCCGATGCACCCCGACAACCCGCTGGCGGTCAGCAATCCGGCGGCCCGGATTTATCCGGGCGTGCTGGAATCGCTGGGCAAGGCTGACGAGTTCCCCTATGTCGCCACCACCTACCGGCTCGTCGAGCATTTCCATTTCTGGACCAAGCACGCGGTGCTGAACGCCATCACCCAACCGGAGCAGTTCGTCGAAATCGGGGAGGAGCTGGCGCGGGAAAAGGGCATCCGCAATGGCGGTCGGGTCCGGGTGCGCTCCAAGCGCGGGCAGATTCTGGCGGTGGCGGTGGTGACCAAGCGCATCCGCAGCTTCGGCGTCAACGGGCGCAAGGTGCACATGGTCGGCATCCCCTTCCATTGGGGCTTCCGGGGCGCGACCCATCCCGGCCACATCGCCAACTCGTTGACCCCGTTCATCGGCGACGCCAACATCCAGACGCCGGAGTTCAAGGCGTTTCTGGTCACCATCGAACCGGCGTAAGGAGCTCGTCATGGCATGGCAATCGCTCGACATCCAACGCCGTTCGGCGACCACCACCCCGATGCCCGGCGCGCGCCAGGCGACCGAGGTAGCCAAGCTGATCGACATCTCGCAATGCATCGGCTGCAAGGCGTGCCAGGTCGCCTGCATGGAATGGAACGACCTGCGCGGCGAGGTGGGGCATTGCGCCGGGGTCTACGACAACCCCGGCGATCTGGACAGCCAGACTTGGACGCTGATGCGCTACACCGAGCTGGAAAACAACGGCCGGCTGGAATGGCTGATCCGCAAGGACGGCTGCATGCACTGTCAGGACCCCGGCTGTCTCAAAGCCTGCCCCGCGCCGGGGGCCATCGTGCAATACGCCAACGGCATCGTGGATTTCCATCAGGAGCACTGCATCGGCTGCGGCTACTGCATCACCGGCTGTCCGTTCAACATCCCGCGGCTGTCGGAAAAGGATCACAAAGCCTACAAGTGCAGCTTGTGCTCCGACCGGGTGGCGGTGGGCCAGTCGCCGGCTTGCGTCAAGACCTGTCCGACCGGCGCGCTGCATTTCGGCAGCAAGGAGGCGATGAAGGATCACGCCGACCACCGGATCGCGGATCTCAAATCGCGCGGCTTCAGCAACGCCGGCCTTTACGACCCGCCGGGCGTGCAGGGCACCCACGTCATGTATGTGCTCCAGCACGCCGACCATCCGGAATGGTACGCCGGCCTGCCGCGAGATCCGGCGATCAGCCCGTGGATCGGACTTTGGAAGGGTCTGGCCAAGCCGCTGGCCATCGGCGCGATGGCGGCGATCACGCTGGCCAGCCTGTTCCATTACATCATCAAGGGTCCGAACGCGATTTCAAAGGAAACCGAGAAGGAGGTGGAACATGATTCGCGATCCCAATGATCTCCAGCGCTATACCGCTTCCGATCGGGTGATTCACTGGATCGTGGGGATTTGCTTCATCCTGGCGGGCTTGTCGGGACTGGCGCTGTTCCATCCGGCGTTCTGGCCGTTTACCCTGCTGTTCGGCAGCAGCACCTGGACGCGGATTTTGCATCCTTATTTCGGGCTGATCATGACGTTGTCCTTCCTGCTTATGGCCTTGCGGTTCTGGCAGCTCAACCGGATGAACCAAATCGATTGGGCGTGGCTGCGGCGCGTCGGTGAAATGGTGGACGGCGATGACCACAATATGCCGGAACAAGGCAAATACAACGGCGGGCAAAAACTGCTGTTCTGGCTGCTGCTGTTTGGCACGATTCTGTTGCTGTTTTCCGGCATTGTGATCTGGCGAGCCTGGTTCCATTTTGAGATCGGTCAGGTGCGGCTGGCCTCGGTGGTTCATGCCGCCGTGGCGGCGGTGATGATCGGTCTGATCATGGTGCACGTCTACGCCTCGATTTGGGTCAAGGGCACGATCCGAGCGATGTGGTACGGCACCGTCACTCGCGCCTGGGCCCGGCAGCACCATCTGGCCTGGTATCGACAGATGCTCGGACTCGGCAACAGCCAGCCGCGCTAGGCGTCAACTCGGAGAACGTCGCGCCTCGGGCGGCGTTCTCTCTTGCTTTTGAGTTAAATTGCGTTCGATGACTGTCATTCTCCATCCCGGATCGATCGAAACAAGCGCCGAAGCGCCCGAAGTGCGTTTGCCGAAACCGCAATTATTCGCCCGCCGGGCGCATCGGTTGCGCCAGCTTGCCGTCGGCCATAGCATGGAAGGCTATCTACAATTCGCCGCCGCCTTGGCGGACGCCCAGCAACAGCAATCGGATGCGCTTCCCGCCTTGCCAATTCCCGGACAAGAGATGCTCGGACGCTGCCGCGAACATCAGATGCCGCCGCTAGCCCCCGCTGGCTGGCCGCGCGATCCGATTTGGCGGACGGTGGCGCAGCGGCTGACCGAGGCGCTAGACGCCGTGGCCCCCGCCCCCGCGCGCGCTGCCTTCGCCCGGCTGCGGGCAGCGGAAACAGACTGGCTGGAAGCTCAAGCCGATGCGTTGCTATCCGAAGGCCGCTCGAACTTGGATTTGGCCTGCGCGCCCGTGATCGGTGCAGCGCTGCAAGTTTGTTGGACCCGACTGGCCGCCGCGCTCGACCCCGCCTGGATCGCGCCGCCGGCCACCCCGTCGCTTTGCCCGGTTTGCGGCGCTCCTCCGGTTGCGAGCGCGGTGGGTGGCGCGGGCGACGCCGACAGCGGCTTGCGGTATTTGCACTGCGCCTTATGCGGCTCGGAGTGGCACGCGGTTCGCGCCCAATGCAGCCAGTGCGACAACGACAAAGGTCTCGTTTATTTCGCCGTAGAAAATGACCGGCAACCGATCCAAGCCGAAGCCTGCCCCGAATGCGGCAGTTATCTGAAGCTTTGTCGGCGGGATCAAGAATCGGCCATGGAGCCGCTGGCTGACGATTTAGCCAGCCTCGCGCTCGATTTGCTGATGAGCGAGGAAAAATTTGCCAGAAGCGGCGTCAATTATTGGATGCTACCCAGCGGATAAAGCCCGGATCAATTCGTTTTTCGCCACCCATTCTCGATGTCTGACGCCTCCACGCACCCCCGTCTTCCCGCCGTTGATCGCATCCTGAGCTGGCCTTCGGTCGCGCCGTTGCTTGCGGAGCATGGCCGGACGGCGGTGCTGGCGTCGGTGCGCGAACTGCTGGCGGAGTTTCGCCAGCAATCCCGACAGGATGGATCAGACGTTCAAATCTTCTCCGAACCAGTGCTTTCGCTCCAACTGAGCGGACGGCTCGCCCGTGACCATGCCGCCCGGCTTAAGCGCGTTTTTAATCTCACCGGCACGGTGCTGCATACCAATCTAGGCCGCGCGCCGCTGCCCGAGGAGGCGGTAGAAGCCTTGATCTCGGCCGCCCGCTTTCCTTGCGCGCTGGAATACGATCTCGACTCCGGGGGACGCGGCGACCGCGACGATCTGGTGGAAGCTTGGCTGCGCGAACTGACCGGAGCCGAAGCCGCCACCGTGGTCAACAATAACGCGGCGGCGGTGTTTCTGCTGCTCAATACCCTAGCCTTTCGCAAGGAAGTCGCGGTCTCGCGCGGCGAACTGATCGAAATTGGCGGCGCGTTCCGCATTCCCGACATCATGGCGCGAGCCGGCGCAAAGCTGCGGGAAGTCGGCACCACTAACCGAACCCACTTGCGAGATTTCGCGGAGGCCATCGGCCCGCGCACGGCGCTGCTGATGAAAGTACACGCCAGCAATTACGCGATCAGCGGCTTCACCGCCAGCGCCCCGGAGGCCGAACTGGCCCAACTCGCCCACGACCGGGGGCTTCCGCTGGTGGTGGACTTGGGCAGCGGCGCATTGGTCGATCAAACCCGTTGGGGTCTGCCCCACGAACCGACCCCGCGAGAAACGCTCGCTTGCGGGGCCGATCTGGTCACATTCAGCGGCGATAAGCTGTTGGGCGGCCCGCAGGCGGGACTGGTGCTCGGCCGGCGTGATCTGATCCAAAAACTGAAGAAAAATCCGCTCAAGCGCGCCTTGCGGGCCGGCAAGCTCACCCTGGCGGCGCTGGAGGCGGTACTGCGGCTGTACCGCGACCCCGACCGCTTGCCGGAGCGGCTGACGGCCCTGCGCTTGCTCGTTCGCCCGGCCACCGACATCGCGACGCAAGCCGAGCGCCTGCTGCCAGCGCTGCAAACCGCGCTGGGCGCATGGCCGGTCACCGTTGCGGTCGAACCGGCCTTCAGCCAGATCGGCAGCGGCTCTCTGCCGGTGGATCGCTTGCCGAGCCACGCGCTGGCCATCGCGCCGCACCGGAGGAAAGGCGGCTTGCGCGAGGTGGAAACGGCCTTGCGCCGCCTGCCGATTCCGGTGATCGGCCGGATCGGGGACGGCGCGTTGCGGCTCGACCTGCGCTGCCTGGACGACGAAGCCGCCTTCGTCGCCCAACTACCGCACTTGGCCCGGCCATGATCGTCGGCACCGCCGGCCATATCGACCACGGCAAAACCGCCCTGGTGCGCGCGCTGACCGGCGTGGACACCGACCGTTTGCCGGAGGAAAAAGCGCGCGGCATCACCATCGAACTCGGCTACGCCTACCAGCCGACCGAGTCCGGTGAAATCCTCGGTTTCGTGGATGTGCCCGGCCACGAACGCTTGGTGCACACCATGATCGCCGGCGCGACCGGCATCGATTTTGTGTTGCTGGTGGTGGCCGCCGACGACGGCCCCATGCCGCAAACCCGCGAACATGTCCAAGTGCTCGATTTGCTGGGCCTTACGCGCGGCGCGGTGGCGCTGACCAAAATCGACCGGGTATCGGCGGAACGCACCGAGCACGCCGCCGTCGCGCTCCGGTCGCTCCTGGCCGGCACCGGCTTGGCCGGAAGTCCGATGTTCCCCGTCAGCGCGCTGACCGGCGAGGGCGTCAGCGAACTCCGCCGCTTCCTGCACCAGATCGCGCGCCAGCGCACCCCGCGCGCCAGCGGCGCGCGCTTCCGGCTGGCGGTGGACCGCAGCTTCACCCTGACCGGCATCGGCACCATCGTCACCGGCACCGCCTACAGCGGTTCGGTGCGCGCCGGCGACCGGCTGCTGATTTCGCCTCTGGGTCGGGAAGCGCGAGTGCGCGCCGTCCACGCCCAAAATCAGCCGGCGGAGAGCGGCGCGGCCGGCCAACGTTGCGCGCTCAACCTCGCGGGCGCGGAGGTGCGCCGGCAGGATCTCCATCGCGGCGACTGGCTGTTGGACCCGGCCTTGCACTTTCCCAGCTCGCGGCTCGATGTGGAATTGCGGGTGCTGGCGGCCGAAGCGCAGCCGCTGCGACACTGGTTGCCGGTGCATTGCCATCTGGGGGCATCCGACACCACCGGCCGTCTGGCGGTGTTGGAAGGCGACGCCATCGCGCCCGGCGCGACCGGCTTGGCGCAACTGGTGCTCGATCAACCGCTGGCCGCGTTGCGCGGCGACCGCTTCATCGTGCGCGATCAGTCGGCGCAACGAACCTTGGGCGGCGGTTGGGTGCTCGATATTGCCCCGCCGGCGCGCGGCCGGCGCAAGCCGCAACGCTTGGCGCTGCTGCGGGCTTTCGCCCATCCGGACCCGCTGGAGGCAGTCCGCGCGGCGCTGGGCGCGACCGAATCCGGGCTCGACCTCGGCCTGTTGAGCCGGCAATGGAATCTGGAACCGACCCAGGAAGCCGCGCTGGCGGCGTTGCCGGAGGCGGTGGTCGCGCCCGGCCCCAACGGTCCGGTGCTGCTCGCACCCGACCGTTGGAAGACGCTGCGTGAGCGCGTGCTCGCCGCACTCGCCGACGAACACGCGCGGTTCCCCGAACGTTTGGGCCCCGACCGCGAGCGCCTGCGCCGCATCGCCGCACCCGCCCTTAGCCGCCCGGTCTTCGCCGCCTTGCTAGACGAACTGACGGCGCGGGGACAACTGGTCCGCACCGGCCCGTGGATGCATTTGCCGGATCATCACATCCGGCTGTCGCCCGATGACGAAACGCTCTGGCACGAGCGAATCGCCCCACTGTTGCGCGCTCAACCCTTCAGCCCGCCCAGGGTGCGCGACATCGCCCGCCGGCTCGATTTGCCGGAAGATCGGGTGCGGCGCTTGCTCAAGCAATTGACCGGCATGGGAGACGTGTTTCAGGTCGCGCACGATCACTTTTTCACCCGCGACGCCGTCACCGATCTTGCCCTGATTCTGATCGATCTCGCCGGACGCGACGGTGAAGCTTGCGCGGCGAAGTTTCGCGACCGGATCGGCGGCGGGCGCAAGGTCGCAATTCACATCCTGGAATTCTTCGACCGCCTTGGCTACTCTCACCGAGTAGGCGACGGGCATCGTATCTTCCACGATACTCTGCTCGGCTTGGAAGAATCGCGATCCTAAGCCGGCCTCCGTGGAAGGGCGGCGTCATCCGGTGAGGCGGCCGGACTTCAAATCCGGTGGGGGCCGTCAGGCGGTCCTTGGTGGGTTCGACTCCCACGTCCTTCCGTCACCTTTTTACCGCGCCACGCACGCTCGACCCACTCACCATTCCCGCTCGGGCGGCCTGGTGCGCGCGTTTTCACCCCCGTTCGCGGGTGGCCGCGCTCAAAGCGCGCGGACCCTTCCCTAACGGATCGGCTGCTGTTGGCGCGCCGGCTTTTGACCTTGCGCGCGACGCTTGGCGTGTTCCTTGACCGGATTGAACTGGGGTTTGCCGTCCGGCAACCGGCTCAACGTCAGATAAAAGTCTTTTTGGGTGTCGCGGAAACGTTGGATCAGCGTATCGGGCGACAGGCTGACCGGGCCGGGTGCGTCGTACCAGTGGTCCGGGTCCCGCATGACGGCCCAACCTTTCGGCGGTGGGTCGATCACCCAGAATATCGTCCGCCCGCCCGCCTTGATTTCGCGGGTGCGCCCGCGTTCCGATGGCTCATTGTAGGCGCCACGCAAGGGCTTCCCCTTCTCCGATAAATATAAATTGGCGAGGGTCGTCGCCAGATATTCTTCCTCGTTGCCGAAATCGCCATCCACGGGGAGTCCGGTATGGAAACCGCGAAGGTCACGGGTCACATGAACCAGTTCGTGGAACAGCACTTCATCCGGCTCGAATCCCGGGCCTTCGGTGCTGATCTTGTACTCCCAATCTTCGGGTGAATAGAACAGGACGACATCCGATCCTTTGCCGGTGCCGGTTTGGCTGGTGGGTCTGCGGGAATCGTCGAGAATCCGCGCGCCCTTGGCGTAGGCGGCCGCCGTATTGGGGAATGTCCCATTGACCACCTCCGCAAGTTTCTCACCGACGCGAACCGGTCGTGGCGAGGAGTTGCGCGGGCCTGCTAGAAGGGCTTGTTTCCAATGCCAATGCGGCATGATGCGGAGCGAATGAGAGCCCGCGGCGGCGATCTCTTGCAGCAAGGCCATGCCGGACCCAAATCCGGCGATGCCGTCTAGCAGCTTGGAGACCTTGCCGTGGTAGGTTTGCGCGACGAACTTGTACTGATGGGCGATGCCCTCGAACTTTTTTTGGCCGATATAGCGCGGTCCTAGCTCGAAAATGGCCAGCCAATCGGGCATGGAATAATAAAGGATGGAAATATTGGGAAATTTTGAACTATAGGCGCGCACGGCCGGCATCAGCAAAGCGGGCCGAGAGGCCGCTGGCGCATTCCGCTTCACGTAGTCGACGCATTGGCCGTAGTCCCAGCTCATACCGATTCTCCCATGGTCAATGGCATAACCGGCGTTGCCCCCGCTGGCAACGTTGTCGTTGCCCGATGGCGCTGCCAGTTGGGATTGACCAGAAGGTGATAGCCATCATGCAGTCGAAATTCCACGGGCAGGAGGTCATAGCGGATTTTCTGCATTGGAGAGCGATCACTGGGTTATGGCGGGCGCTCGTGGATGGAATACTGAATGGACCGGGCATGTGGTTTTCTCTATAAGCTAATCAGCCAGTCATCAATTGCGAGCCATCAAGCGAAGCGGATGTTCACCCGATATCCTGTTTCGATCAGGATGGCTCGCATTCCTTGAAACACCGTTGCTTGTTCCCTCTAGCAAATGTTTTGCCAAAATCCTATTGGAGCACTCGGGCTTTATTCCTGAAGCCGTGGACCGCGCCTAGAAAAAGCGCAAGACGGCCGTTCAATACAGTTGGCCGAAGGTGCGATTCGCTTAGGACATCGCGCGATAAAAGTAGTAAGTGGCCGTGTAGGGCACTCGCACGGTCTGCTTTGCGTTACGTGAAGCGCATGGCTGAGCGGGTGCGACGCCGCCCGTGGTATGGACCCGCTGAATGCTCCGGGTGCCGGCGAGATCACCCGCGCCCGAGGTCGATTTAGCGGTCAAGAGCAGCCAGGGAATGGCGGAAGGCTCCGGGCCGGGATCGCGCGATGCAAGCTCGCCGACCACGGTGCTCCCGTCGCTGGATTCCCAGGTCGGCCCGGCGTAATGCTTGCCGATGGGACGGCCCCAGCGGTCCGCCAGCGCGGCCTCCGGCGCTTTAAAGACCCACGCGAAGCCCGAGGGATCTCCGGGCTTGGCCGCGCACTCGTAGATTTGTACGCCCGTCGCTCGGGCCTCCAGAAATAGCGACTGATCTTGAGGCGGCCGAAGGGTCGCGGGCACCTCCGGCGGCGCGAGGGAACTCGACGCGCAGCCGGCCGCGAGCAGGGCGATAAGCGAATAGAACACGGCGATGCCGCAAGACGAATTTCGGATTGGATTTTCAAGCCGAAATTGAGGCTTTGAAAGTTTCATCGTATTGATTTCCTTTAATTCATGAACCCACTAATGCCGGTCGGCACTACGAGTGACTAGCGGTAAGCTCCTGGCCCGTCATGTCCGCCGTTACCCGAATCATCGGCGCCACCCTTCGGGCTGCTGTCATCGGAACCGTCGGTGCCATCACCGCCGCCTTTAGGAGAGTCATCGTTTCCGCCATTGGCGGCAACCGCGTCGATCCGGCCGTAGAGACCGTGACTTTCGCCGTCGGGTCCGGCGGTAAAAAACAGGCTGTTGGTCGGTTGATTGGAAACGCCGTTGCCGAAACTCAAGCCCCAGAGACCGTCGATCCGGATGGGCTGACGGTTGGCGCGCTGGAGTTGGCCGCGAAACTTGCCGGTGTTGAGCTCATAAGCGTTGATGGCCCCATCTCCGAAGTTGCCGACCAGCAAACGATTGCCAAACGAACCAAAGCTGGCGGGCGCCAGCGCCATCCCCCAAGGTGCGTTGAGATTGCCGCGTGAAGCAAAGCGGCGGACGAAATGGCCGTCGGCGTCGAAGACGTTGATGAAACCGAGGCCGCGACCCGCCACATCGTCTTCCCGGTTTGGATCTTGTTGAGCGTAGGTTACATAAAGATCACCGTTGAGGTTCTGGATGCCGAAGGGAGCGAAACCAGGGGGTAGGCTCGGGTCGCTGAAAGACCCCGAAAGCGTGACGGGTTTGAAATCCTTGTCGAAGACATCGATTCTGTTGTTGTGAAAATCCGTGGCGTAGAGGAAATGGCCAGCGCCGTTTGCGGCGAGAGCAAGACCTTTGTAAATCGCGCCACTCGTCGAATTGTCGCGGACGGTGACAGCGATGGTGGGCGGCGGGGAGGAAGGAGCAGGCGCCCAGGCCGCTAGGGTGCCGCTTTCGGTCGCGAAGATGAAGCGGCTGGGGTTGCCGCCGCTGACGAAGTCATTGGAGCCATTGAAGACAATTCCGGTCGGATTGCCGTCAGGGACGGTAACAATCAAGGTCGAAGCGGTTCCCGCACCGTCGTAAAGGGTGGACGTGCCGGTTCCGGCGTTGGCCACCCAAACCAGAGCGTTGGGATTGAAGGCGATCCCCCAGGCGTTGACGAGATTGGGATCGGTGTTGGCGGCGGTGCCCGCTCGGTCGGACACCAAATTCTTCTGCTCGTAAACGCTTGTATCCGCCCGAGCGGATGAGGCCATTCCCAAGGTCAGCGCCAGCATCGCGAGGCTTAACGTTCTACTTAACATAAGGATTCTCCGTGAGTCGGTGGAAAAAGCCTAGTCGCCGCCGCAAGGCTGTTGGCGACCGCTTGTTGAGAGGTCGGCGGAACTCGCGCCAACGCCTTGGCGACTCCCGGCAATCGGGCTTGAATCCGTCCGCTCGTTTGGCTCTCACATTGCTAAACACCGTTCGAGGCACATTTATTCCGGTATGGAGCATGAAAATTGGTGACGGTCCGGTTCTGACCGTCTGGACAAATCTGTCAAGATGGTCAAGCTAAATGGTTAGTTTTTTCGCCACGCGGGCCGGTTTCCCGAGTCTCAAGAAGAAAGGCCGGTCCGACAGCTTTCGCTATCCCGGCCCAAAGCAGATCAAGCTCGACCAAGGCAATAGCCGCCTGTTCCTGCCCGAGCTGGTTTGGCTGCGCCAGCGCACCAGCCGGGACGCGCTCGGTGTGCGGTAAAGAACATCACCGTCAGCCAGTTGTGTGGCAAAGGGTTCGTCTCGATCCAAACGGTCTAGAGTGAACGCTTACGTTCATAGAGAGTCTGGAGCTCGACGTAAAGCTGAGGGAGCGAGCGCGTTAGCGAGCGTCCGACCCAGCCAATATCGGGCGCGGGCCAAGCCGCTTCGATGTTCACTTTTTCAATTTCAGTATCGAAAGCACAGCGTCTTCAACTTTGGACCAGGCTTCAGACCCGGGCGCGATGACTTCGAAATGCGCTGCGTTTTCCACGGCGGTAAAGGTGACATCGTCGCCGGCCTTGTTCGCCTCGTCCGCATACTCCTGGCTCAACTGCGGAGGGACAATCGTGTCCTGCGCGCCGGAAATCAGTATCTGCTTCACTCCCGTGGGCAAAAGATTCGACGGCGAAGCCAATTGGTACCGATCCGGCACTTCGGAAGGCGAACCTCCGACCAGCGTGATGATGGCCTCCTGACCGCAAGATGAGTTCTGAATCGGGATAAAGGCTTCCAGATCCGCCGGTCCCGCAAGATTGACCACGCCGGCGACGCGCAATGGATTCTCAAACGAGAAGGAGGTGCGTTCGGGTAGCCGATGTCGGGCGGCAGCCCAAGTCCCGAGATGTCCGCCCGCGGAATGCCCGATGATGACGACACGCTCCAAATCGAGGGGATAGGATTTAGCCAGCACGCGCAAGTGATCGACGGCCTTGGCGACATCCTCAAACGTGCCCGGCCATCCGCCGCCCGGAATATCAATTTGACGATACTCGACATTCCACGTCGCTATGCCGAGTTTGGTGAGTGCCGAGGAGAGCGCCGCCGTGCTTTGAAGGTCAGCGGTGAGGTCACCGTGGTGGTACATCCAGCAACCGCCATGAACGACAACGGCAACGGGATGGCGGCCCGAAGCTTTGGGCAGGCGCAGATCGGCGAATTGAAAAGCGCCGCCAGCGTAGTGAATGCGATGATCGGCGGGTGATGCCGGGAGTTGGTTGGCTTGTTGGGGGCCGAGAAATTGAGCTTCCGCCACGGTATCGAGCACCCCTGTAGCACTTGCCAGAGGCAACGCATTGACTGTTAGTTTCCGCATGACTTTCGCTCGTGTGTTATTCGTGGCGTCTCCGATCAGGTCGGGCGGGCCGGAGATACGTAAAAATCACTTCGGTGTAAGTCTCGCCATCCACCCTATAGCGGGAGGCTTCACCGCAAGCGCCGACATGAATGAAACCGCAGCGGGTCAGAGGATCGCCCCCGGTTGTTTTTCGGCCGCTCGGCGTCGCGCAAACGCGCTCGGTCAAAATCGGATCGGCCTGTTGGGTCGAGGTTCGGTCGCTGTCGCACGCGTAGGCGACCGGTCGTTCGGCGAAAAGATTGCCGAAAAAGCCGCCCTCGGGAAGGGCGTAGCGGCGGCGCTCTCGAGCGGTGGTCTCCAATGCGGCGTGGGTAGGTGGCCGCGCTCGCATCGACACGGGCAGCGTCTTGCCGAAGGCGTTGGTGCGGGCGAGAATGCAGGCCGAAACCCAGCGTTGCTCGGTTTCGGTGAGCGCGCGCTCGACCCAGGCGGGCGCCAGCCCCAGCGATCCTGGAAAGGTGAATCGTTCGCCATTCGCGTCCGCATAAAGCGCCTCTTGCGCGGGTAGCGCGCAACCGACGAGATACTTGAGAAACTGGCGTTGTTCGGGGGTGGCCGCCAGCGCGAAATCCGCCAGCGGCCGAGCGCGAGGTGGCGCGGCGGCCCCACCGTTTTCGGGGCTTGCCAGGAACGCGACCACCAGCGCCAGGCCCGCGCTCGAAACGATCCGAAAGGCTTTCAGGCTCATGGGGGCGTTTGCCGGAAAGGGTGTCACGGTCGCGCGGCGTCGCGAAACCCGGAGATCGCCCGCGACCCGCGCCTCACTCGTGCGCCGTTGCCTTGACCGCGAGAGGCTTCTTCGCCAGAGACCGCAACGGCATGCCGACCGGCGCGCGCGACGTGACGGGCAGAGCGCCGTTCAGGTTGGTGCCGTTCAAGGAGACGCCATTCATCGACACGCCGTTCAGGTTGGTGCCGTTCGAGACCACACCGGCTTGGGTCGCGGCCGCCCCGAATAATGTGGCGGCGGCGAGTATCGCAAAGGGAGTTTTCACCATGGTCTTACCCTCGTTTTCAATGGGCTATTGGACGAAAAGATCGTTCACGATCCGAGCCCAGGTTAGTCGCCGTTCGTTTCCGGATTATGTCTTTGGACCGAGAGTTTGTTTCAGTTGTGAGCGACGAGCCTGTCGCTCACCGTGAGCGCTTGCCGGGGGCGGCCGCCAGCCTCGCGTTGCCGTTGCCGGCCGCCACATCCAGCGCCCGCTCGCCGGCGCGCACGTCGGCGGCTTCCGCCAGCGACTCGCCGACGATCTGCAGCGTGACGCCGATGACCGCGAAATCTCCGCTGGCCCACGCGGCCTGCTGGCGTTGTTTGATCGCCGTGAAATCAATGGCGGCGTCAGTCGGTTTGGCGGCGGGACCAACAGTCGATTCAAGACTCATGTGGATTCTCCTGGTAAAGGGACACTGAAGCCGACAGCGCGGCGGTGATGTCATTAAGCGTCGGCCGAACAGGACAAGCCTCCGGTGTTCGGTTGAAAATGCCCGGCCGCCGCGAGGCTTGCTGGCGGCGGCTCGGCAAACGGCTCGCCGAACTCCCACCAGCGCCCTGCTACTATTCGGATGACGGTGCTGGAGCGCAGGCATTCGTTTGGCTCTCAAGTGACTGAATACCGTTTCGGCCGAATTTATTCCGACGGAGTGAAAGAGAGTTCATGAGCCGGCATAACTCCGGAACGGGAATAAAATGGCCGGTCCGGGACTTATGCCTTATGGGGTATTGGAATTGGCTGAATTCTTGCGAGCCAAACGTTTCAAAACGGTCGTGCTGCCGCACCTGAGCGCGGCTTATCGACCATCCTCCTCGATGCCGAACTCGCTCAAGGCACTTAAGGGTCATTGAAAGACGAAACCGTCTACGATTTAAATCGGTCGTCTACTCATCTGGAGCACCGTCATGACTTCTTCGGAACCGCTTTACGCTCGCGACGCCGCGATCCGGTTGACTGCTCTGACCCACGGCGGCGGCTGCGGCTGCAAGATCGCCCCCAAAGTGCTGCGAGAAGCGCTGGCTGGGGTCTCCGGCGGTTTTCCGCATCCCGATCTGCTGGTAGGCAGCGCCACCGCCGATGACGCCGCCGTGTTCCGGCTCAACGACCGCCAAGCGCTGGTCGCCACCACCGATTTTTTCATGCCCATCGTGGACGATCCCCGCGATTTCGGCCGCATCGCCGCCACTAACGCCATTTCCGATGTCTACGCCATGGGCGCGACGCCGGTGTTGGCGCTCGCGATTTTGGGCATGCCCGTCAATACCCTGCCGCTGGAGATCATCAGCCGGATCATGGACGGCGGCGCGGAAGTCTGCCGCGCGGCGGGCGTCGCCCTGGCCGGGGGTCATTCCATCGACTCCCCGGAGCCGATCTACGGCTTGGCGGTCATGGGCATCGTCGCCCCGGAGCAGCTCAAGCGCAACGACACCGCCCGAGCTGGCGATGTGTTGGTCCTGGGCAAGCCCTTGGGCGTGGGGGTACTGAGCGCCGCCTTGAAGAAAGGGCTGCTGGATGCGGAGGGTTATCAGGAGATGCTGGCAATCACGACCCAACTCAATCGCGTGGGCCAACAACTCGGCGCGCTGGACGGCGTTCATGCCATGACCGACGTCACCGGCTTTGGGTTACTGGGCCATTTGCTGGAAATCTGTCGCGGCTCGAATCTCGCGGCCCGCCTTCAATTCGACCGCTTGCCGGTTTTATCCACAGCCTTGAAGCTGACGCCGCAGGGGATCGGTCCTGGCGCGATCGAGCGTAATTGGGAAAGTTACAGCCATGAGGTCAATCTGAACCTAAACCTGCCGGACTGGGCGTGGCGGCTGCTTTGCGACCCGCAAACCAGCGGCGGCTTGCTGGCGGCCTGCGCGCCCGAAACGGTTGAGACCGTCTTGCAATACTTTCACGCGGCGGGCTTTTTAGCAGCCGCGATCATCGGCGGACTGGAAACGGGGGAGCCTCAAATTACAGTCGAATGATTTTGGCCGGCGATTGATGTTTAAAAACCAGCCCCTAGGACTTGGGAGGCGGCGACCGTCGGATTATAATCAATACAATCTCTCGACTTCCTTCGATCAAAATGCGGCATCATTAATTGCAATTCATATCAATAATCAGGCCATTTTGGCTCAATTCTTATCTATGTCAGTAATCCGCTAGCAAGTGACTTTCAGGTTTTCCGGTGAAGCCGTTCATTGTGCCGTATTGATAATCTGTGAACACTAGATCGGATATCTATTAACAATATGTTTTTAAAAAATTTTTAAGATTATTCGATCCCGTTCAATCTTTTTTCCATAAAATATTTGAGGCTTTAAACCAATTTTGGTACAATATCTGCTTATTAAAATCTGGATTCTTTAAGTATCTTGTGGCTTGACTCCGCCACAATCTGATAACCAACGATAAATTTTTAAGAAATTAGGGACCGATATGTTTTCAAAGTGGAGCATCCAACTTAAATATTCTCTGATCTTCATTCTCACCCTGGCGCTGATCGTCGCCGGCCTGTTCATCGGCATTTATACCCTCAAAACCATTCAATTGCGCAACGAAGCCACAGCTTCGGCCGAACAGGTCATCGCGTTTCGAGCCTGGGTCGCCAACACCGGCGTGATCTGGGTCGATCATCTGGCTCCCGAATTCCGCGATTTTCTCGGCAAGCGAACCAGCAGCGACAACGCCTTGGAGTTCTTTTCCAAGAATCCGGCCCTGGCAACGCGCGAACTCTCGGAAATCGTCAGCAAAACCGCGACCCGCGCCACGTTTCGCGTGACCAGCGACGAATATCGCAATCCGGCCAACGCGCCGGACGCCTTCGAGACCGCCTCCATTCAGTCGTTCAAAAACGACCGGAATCAAAAGTATCAAGAAGCCTTTGAAGGGAATTTCTACCGCTACAGCCAACCGATTTTCGTGCAGCAATCCTGCCTGAAATGCCACGGTGACCCCAAGGACGCGCCGCCGGATGTGATCGCAAAATACGGCGACAAGCGCGCCTTCGGCTACAAAGTCGGCGACGTGCGCGGCATCATCAGCGTCAAACTGCCGGATGTGACGCTGGCCCAGGTGTTTCTGACCTTCCTCAATCCGTTCACCGTCGCCTTGATCGTGCTGGCGTTCTTACTGAACTTCCTGTTCACTCAAAAGACCATCATCAATCGCCTGAAGGATCTGGCAAAAACGACCGAGCGCCTCGCGCAGGGCGAACTGGATTTGCCGCTGCAAGGCAATCCGGACAGCCGCGACGAAGTGGATCACGTGCGCCACGCCATCAACCTGCTGCGCAACAGCGTGGTGGTGGCCATGAAGCGCTTGCAGAAAACCCTGTCGTGATCCTCGGCGGCGCGCGAGCCCGCAAAGCCGCTCGCGCGCCGCCGCCATCGGGAGAAAGCGCCATGTACCAACAGTCTTTAAGCTCCTCGGACATCGTCAACCGGCTGCGCGGGCTGTGCCAGGACAAGCAGACAGGCACGCTGTATATCATCGAAAACGGTCACTTATTGGGACAAATCAGCCTGCAAGCGGGTGAAATTATCGCCTTGCTCGCTCAAAAAAAGCAGGGCCTCCACGCGCTGCCGCTGTTTGTCGACATCCAAAACGGCGGCGTGGCGTTCGCCCCAGGCCCGCTGTCGACGCCCCGGATGGCGTTGCCGTCCACCCACGACATTCTGGCGATCCTCGATGGCGCGAATACGGCCGCCGACCTCCATCAAGCCGAAGCCAAACAAGCCGGAGCCAAACCCGCCGCGCCGGCTTTGAGCCAAGCGTCCAAAACGATTTTGGAAGAGCTGTTGAAGGAGTTTATCGGCCCCATCGCCGTGATGATCTGCGCCGACTGTTTCCAGGTCGCCGCCGCGCCCGACGCCGCGGTCAACGCCTTGGCCGAGGAAATTCCGAATCCCCAAGCGGCGGCTCAGTTCCAGCAACGCGCCCGCCTGCGGCTGGGTTTGTAACGCCCACCCGCTCATTCCACCGCACGCCCGCCTCCACCGTTGTCCAAACCCTGGCGATTCAGGTAAAGTCGCTTCCCACTTTATCTTTTGCGACCGTGGGTCGCCACGGTTGGGCAGGCTTCGAGATTGGCCATGCGGGATTACTGGATTGCGCCGTCGATTTTATCCGCCGATTTCGCCCGGCTCGGCGCGGAAGTAGACGCCGTGCTGGCGGCGGGGGCCGATCTGGTTCACTTCGACGTGATGGATAACCACTACGTGCCCAATCTGACGGTGGGGCCGCTGGTGTGTCAGGCGCTGCGCAACCACGGCGTCACCGCGCCGATTGACGCGCATCTGATGGTCAAGCCGGTGGACCGCATCATCCCCGACTTCGCCCAGGCCGGAGCCAGTTACATCACCTTCCACCCCGAAGCCAGCGAACACATCGACCGCAGCCTGCAATTGATCCGCGATTGCGGTTGCAAGTGCGGTCTGGTGTTCAACCCCGCCACCCCGCTGCACTACTTAAATCACGTCATGGACAAGCTGGACATGGTGCTGCTGATGGCGGTCAATCCCGGTTTCGGCGGCCAGCGCTTCATCGAAGGCACCCTCGCCAAGCTGCGCGAAACCCGGCGTTTGATCGCTGAAAGCGGCTATCCGATCCGGCTGGAAGTGGACGGCGGGGTAAAAATCGACAACATCCGCGCCATCGCCGAAGCCGGAGCGGATACCTTCGTCGCCGGCTCCGCGATCTTTAATACCCCCGATTATCGGGCCACCCTGGCCGCCCTGCGCGCCGAACTCGCCAACGCCAATGTCTGAACCCCCGTTTGCCCACGCGCTCGCCTTGTTCTTCGACCTCGACGGCACCTTGGTGGACAGCGTGCCCGATCTGACCGCCGCCGTGAACGTGATGCTGGCGCAATTGGCGCTGCCGCAGCGCCGGGAAAACCAGGTACGCGATTGGGTGGGCAACGGCGTGGACAACCTGATCCACCGCGCCCTGACCAACGACATGGCGGGCCGGGCCGATCCGACGCTGTTCGCCCGCGCCAAGCCGCTGTACAAAGCCGCCTACGCCGAACATCTCAGCGCCCACAGCGCCCTGTATCCCGGCGTGCGCGAGGGCCTGATCCGCCTGTACGCCGCCGGTTTTCCGATGGCCTGCGTCACCAACAAGTCGGTCGAATTCGCCCGGCCGCTGTTGGGCCATCTGGGCATCGCCCAGTATTTCAGCACGGTGGTCGGCGGCGAATGCGTCGCCCATCCCAAACCCGCCCCGGACGCTCTGGTGCTGTGCGCCGAGCGATTGGGAGCGCCGATCACCCACAGCCTGATGGTCGGCGATTCGCTCAACGATGTCGGCGCGGCCCGCAACGCCGGTTGTCCGGTGGTCTGCGTGCCCTACGGCTACAACCACGGCCGCGACATCCGCGAAGCCGCTCCGGACGCGGTGATCGACTCCATCGCCGATCTACCCCGACTGCTGGGCAGGGCCGCTTGATGCGCCCTCCATCCCGCCCTCTCGCATCGCCCCGAAGACCCGTTCCGGACTTCCGATGGCGCGGCTAGCCCCGCCGCCTTCCGCTTCGCACCCCCCTTTCTCGTTTCCGCCGTTTAGGATGTCCGCGACGTTATGAATCAGCACCACTTCCAACGCCTGGTCGAACAAGGCTTTAACCGGATTCCGGTCGCCCGCGAGCTGCTGGCCGATTTCGATACTCCGCTCAGCACCTACCTCAAACTGGCCGATGCCCCGTACAGCTATCTGTTGGAATCGGTTCACGGCGGCGAAAAATGGGGCCGCTACTCCATCATCGGCCTGCCCTGCCGCAAGATTATCCGGGTGCGCGGCCAGCGGGTGAGCGTCGAACACGCCGGCGAAATCGTCGAGTCGCTGGAATGCGCCGACCCGCTGGCCTGGTTGCAGGACTTTCAGAACCGTTACCGGGTGCCGGCCACCGGCGAGGGCTTGCCGCGTTTCATCGGCGGCCTGGTCGGCTATTTCGGCTACGACACCATCCGCTATATCGAGCCGAAGCTGGCGCGCTGCCCCAATCCCGATCCGCTGGATAACCCGGACATCCTGCTGCTGGTGTCGGAAGACGTGGTGGTGTTCGACAATCTGGCCGGCAAGCTGTACCTCATCACGCTGGTGGACCCGGCGGTGGAGCGCGCCTACGCCCGCGCCCAGCAGCGGCTGGACGAGTGGAGCGATCAATTGCGCGCCCCCCGCTCGCTTTATGCGCCGCCCCGCGCCAATCCGCCGCCCGATCATGATATCGACTTCGTGTCCGGATTCACCCAACAGGGCTACGAGGCCGCCGTCGAACGGATCAAGGACTACATTCTGGCTGGCGATTGCATGCAGGTGGTGCCGTCGCAGCGCTTGTCGGCTCCGTTCCGGGCCGCGCCGCTGGATTTATATCGGGCGCTGCGCGGTTTGAATCCCTCGCCCTACATGTATTTCCTCAATCTAGGCGATGTCCACATCGTCGGCTCCTCGCCGGAAATCCTGACCCGGCTGGAGGATGGGCTGCTGACGGTGCGGCCCATCGCCGGCACCCGCCAGCGCGGCGCGACCGAGGAGCAGGATCGGGCGCTGGAGGCGGAACTGCTGGCCGATCCCAAGGAGTTGGCCGAGCATTTGATGCTGATCGACTTGGGGCGCAACGACGTGGGTCGGGTCAGCGAAACCGGCAGCGTCCGGCTGACCGAAAAAATGGTGGTCGAGCGCTACTCGCACGTCATGCATATCGTGTCCAACGTGACCGGACGGCTGCGGCCGGGTTTGACCGCCATCGACGCCTTGCGCGCCACGTTTCCGGCCGGCACGGTCAGCGGCGCGCCCAAGATCCGCGCCATGGAAATCATCGACGAATTGGAACCGGTCAAGCGCGGCATCTACGCCGGCGCGGTCGGCTATCTGTCGTGGTCGGGCAACATGGACACCGCCATCGCGATCCGCACCGCCGTGCTCAAGGACGGAATGCTGCACATTCAGGCCGGCGGCGGCGTGGTGGCCGATTCGGTCCCTGTGCTGGAATGGCAGGAAACCATGAACAAGGGTCGGGCGCTGTTTCGGGCGGCGGCGCTGGCGGAGCGGGGATTGGACGAGCCGCGCGCCGTCGGCGTAAAAGATTGATGGAGGCAATCGGTTGCCGCCAAAATTTTAGCGGTCCTGGATTTCCCGGACGCCCTGGCCCCACCGATAAAGTAAATTGAATTTTTCATGACCCGATTGCGCTTGGAGCATTCGCTGTTTAACCTAGCCCCCGAACCCTTTCAATGGATTATCGAGGTTAATTAAACCATGCGGGTGGCGATGCTGTCCTCGGAATCCCTGCACTCGGTTTTCCTGGGCGGGCTCGGCGCGCATGTGACCGAACTGGCCGCCGCCCTGCAACGGCGAGGGCACGAGTCGCATGTCATCACCCGGCGCAAAGACCCGCAACCCGACTATGATCGCATCGACGGGGTGCACTATCATCGCATCGATCACCGCGCCAGCGCCGACGACTTGGACGTCGCGCGTTGGATGTGCGAGGCGATGGCGCAACGCTTCCGTCACATCAGCGCCGAGGTTGGCGGATTCGACATCGCCCACGCGCACGACTGGCTGACCGCCGAGGCTTTGCGCGCCGTCATGAGCGAATCCGGCGTCACCGGCATCCTGACCATGCACTCGACCGAATACGGCCGCGACGGCAATGTGTTTCATGACGGTTTCGCCCGACAGGTTCGGGATCTTGAAGCGGCGGCTTGCCATCACGCTGATGCCGTAATCGCGGTCAGCCGGTTTCTGGCTGCTGAACTGCGGCGCATCTATCAAGCGCCCGAGGCGAAACTTCACATCGTCCCCAACGGCGTCAGCTATCGCGCCTTCGACGGCGCGATCGACCCGGCCGAGGTTAAAGGCCGCTACGCGATCCCCCCGCCAGCGCCCACCGTGTTCGCGCCGGCTCGGATGACGGTGCAAAAAGGTTTGGATTTGCTGGTTGAAGCCGTTCCGATGCTGCTGGCCGATCACCCGGAAGCGCGTTTTGTTTTGGCCGGCGAGGGTCCCGAACGAGAATCCCTTAAGCAACGCATCGAAGCGCTCGGCGTTGCCCGCGCGACCGTGTTGCTCGAACGTCTGCCCTATCCACACTACCTCGATCTGCTGCGCGCGTGCGATCTGGTCGCCGTGCCGAGCCGCAACGAACCCTTCGGCATCGTGGTGCTGGATGCCTGGTCGGCCGGCAAGCCGGTGGTCGCCACCACCGCCGGCGGCCCTCGGGAATTTGTCCGGGATAGCGTGGACGGCGTTTTGGTGGATGCCGATCCAAACGGCTTGGCGTACGGCATCGGTTCGCTGCTGGCCGACCTCGAAAAGAGTCGGCGAATGGGCCTCAACGGCCGCCAGGCGGTGGAAGACACCTTCAATTGGGATCGCTCGGCGGCGCTGACCGAGGCCGTCTACCGCGCCGCCGCGCGTTGACGCCGACCGCCGCGCTATGTTTTTTACCGAGGTGCTTTGCCAATCCGTCCGCGAACCCCAATAATTTCACTCTAGCGTCGCCCGTCGCATTCCGAGAGAAATCCGCATGTCCGCCCAAACCCAAGAAACCAAGACCGGCATCAGCCTGACCCGAGTCAAGCCCAAACGGCGCAAAAAAGCCCAGCCGCCGGCCGTCGCGCCCGAACCGTTTCTCGCGTCCCGCGAAGGCTTGCTGGCGCACGCTTGGCGGGATCGCGATCTGGGCTGGCTCGATTTCAACGGGCGGGTGCTGCATGAAGCCCTAGACGAGCGCACGCCGTTGTTGGAGCGGCTTAAATTCCTGGCGATCTTCACCTCGAACCTGGATGAGTTCTACATGAAGCGCGTGGGTTTGCTCGCGCCGAAACGGCTGGCCGAGGTCCGCGCAACGGTGCTCGACCAATTAGAGCGGCAGGCGCGCTGCTATCAGCAGCTCGTCCCCCGATTGGCCGAACACGGTGTTTTCCTGGTCGAGTGGGAACAATTGACCGAAGCGCAACGGGAAGAGGCATCGACCCTGTTCGATCACAATGTATCCCCGGCGTTGACGCCGCTCGGCATGGACCCCGCCCATCCCTTCCCGTTCATGTCCAATCTATCCACCAATTGGGGTTTCATTCTGCGCAATCCCGAAACCGATGAATTCGTGCCGGTGCGGGTGAAAATTCCGACCGTGCTGCCTTCGTGGGTGCGGCTGGAGGCGGATACGGGCCCCGATCAGTATTGCTTCCTGCGGCTGGTGGATTTGATCCGGCACAGCACCGACAAACTGTTTCCCGGCATGGAGCTGATCAACGCCACGCTGTTTCGCATCTTGCGCAACGCCGAGGTCGAACTGGACGAAGACGACGACGACAGCTTGCGGGAAGTAGTGGCCGAAGCGCTCCAGCAGCGCCGCTTCGAGCCGGTGGTGCGGCTGGATCTGGCCTCGGACGCTCACCCGGCCCTGCGCCAAGGCTTGATGGACCGGTTCGAGCTGGAAAACCATGAGGTTTACGAGCTGGACGGGCTATTGGACTATACCGGCTTGTTCCAGATCGCCGGTCTCGATCTGCCGGCGTTGCGGGATCCTCCCTGGAACCCGCTGCCGCCGCCGCGACTGCCCAACGAAGAGGTGGATATTTTCGCCGTGATCCGGTCCGGCGACTTGCTGCTGCATCACCCCTACGAATGCTTTGACACCAGCGTCGAGGATTTCATCAGCGACGCCGCCATCGACCCGCAGACGGTAGCGATCAAGATGACGGTCTATCGGATCGGCGACGACACCCCGTTCGTCCAATCGTTAGTCCGCGCCGCCGAGGGCGGCAAGCAGGTGGCGTGCGTCATCGAACTGAAAGCCCGCTTCGACGAGGAGCGCAACCTGCGCTGGGCCAAGAAACTGGAAAAGGTCGGCGCGCACGTCACCTACGGCGTGCTGGGGCTGAAGACCCACACCAAGGTAGCGCTGGTGGTGCGCAAGGAAGGCGCGCAACTGCGCAGTTACGCCCACATCGGCACCGGCAACTACCACATCAAGACCTCCCGGTTGTACACCGATGTCGGTCTGCTCACCTGCGACCCCGCCATCACCGCCGATGTGGTCAACCTGTTTCATTACCTGACCGGGATCGCCCGCACCCCGCAGTATCGGAAACTGTTGATCGCGCCGACCAACATGCGCCAGCGTTTCCTGGACCGCATCGAACGGGAAATCGAAAACCACCGCGCCGGCCGGCCGGCCCGGATCGTGGCCAAGATGAATCAAGTCGAGGACTTGGAGATGGGCCAGGCGCTGGCCGCCGCCTCGCAAGCGGGCGTTCCCGTGGAGCTGATCGTGCGCGGTTTTTGCTGCCTGATCGCCGGCGTGCCGGGCTGGACCGAAAACGTGCGGGTGCGCTCGATCATCGGCCGTTTTCTGGAACATTCACGGATTTTTCACTTCGCCAACGGCCAGGAAAACCCGATCGATGGCGAGTTCATCATCGGTTCGGCGGATTGGATGCACCGCAATCTCACCGGACGGGTCGAGGCGGCGACGCCGGTGGAAGATCGGACCGCGCGCGAGCAGTTATGGGAAATTCTAGAGATCGGCCTGCGCGACGAGCGGCAAGCCTGGCTGATGCAACCGGACGGCTCCTACCTTCAAAGCCGGCCGGCCCCGGATGCCGCCGGCCCGGCGGCGGTGGGAACCCACGCCTGGCTGATGGAACTCACCCGACACCGCGTGGCGATTTAATCCTCGGGCGCGGAGCGGATCGGCCGCGCGATGTTGCAATCCGCCGCGAACGGACGATTTTTCGCGGAGGGCGAAGGGCAGACCATCATTTCCGTTGGCGTTTCGGCCTGCCTGCTTCAATCCTTGACCCCACCTTAGGGCTTTGATCGGAAAAATTCATGTACCGCGATTACTACTCCGCCGTTGATTGGGACAAAATCATCGCGTTCTCCAAAGATAAAGAGACGCCGTTTTTGGTGGTACTGCTGGATGAGGTGCGAGAGAAGTATCAGGAATTCCGCGCCAACTTTCCGAACGCCAAAATTTATTACGCCGTCAAGGCCAATCCCGGCGTGGAACTGTTGGCCGTGCTGCGCGATCTGGGCTCTTGTTTCGATATCGCCTCCACCCACGAACTCGACCGGATGCTGGAGCTCGGGGTGACGCCGGAGCGGCTGAGCTACGGCAACACCATCAAAAAGGCCAAACATATCCGTTACGCCTACGAAAAAGGCGTCCGGCTCTATACCAGCGACTGCGAGGCCGACATTCGCAACCTGGCGCGGGAAGCACCGGGCTCGCGGGTGTTCTTCCGGCTGCTGATGGACGCCGTGACCTCGGATTCCGACTGGCCGCTGTCGCGCAAGTTCGGCTGCCAACCGCGCATGGCCATCGAGTTGGTGGCGCTGGCCGCCGAGTTGGGACTCGAACCTTATGGGATCTCATTTCACGTCGGTTCGCAACAGCGTGAAATTTCGGCCTGGGATGCGGCGGTCGCTCAGGTGCACGCGCTGTTTGAGTGGCTGGCGAAAGACCGCCTGCCGTTGCAAGCGATCAACATGGGCGGCGGCTTTCCAGCCGATTATCTGGTCAAGACCAATCCCTTGTCGGTGTATGCGGAAGAAATCAACGCCTACCTCAAGACCTATTTTGGCGCTTCGACCCCGGAAATTTATCTGGAGCCGGGGCGCGGGCTGGTGGGCGAGGCGGGCGTATTGGTCAGCGAAGTGGTGTTGGTTTCCAAGAAATCGAAAACCGATCTGAAACGCTGGATTTATACCGATGTCGGCGTGTTCAACGGCCTGATGGAAACCATTGACGAATCGATCAAGTATCCGATTTACACCGAAAAGAGCGGGGAAGTAGGCGACGTGGTGCTGGCCGGTCCGACCTGCGATAGCCTGGACATCATTTACGAGCATTTTCAATATGAGCTGCCGCTGTCCCTGGAAAGCGGCGACCGGCTGTATTGGTTGTCCACCGGCGCGTATACCACCTCCTACAGCTCCATTGAATTCAACGGCTTCCCACCATTGAAAACTTATTATCTTTGATCCGGCAGTCGTCTGAAAGGCCGGCGCGCGCCGTTGGCTCGGCTCTTTCGGCGGCCGCCGAGCGAGCGCAAACCGCTGGGGCGAGCTGGGGAGAAGGGATAGAGAACGGTGTTTAACTGGCGCTCCCTAGGGGTTTCGAACCCCTGTTCCCGCCGTGAGAGGGCGGTGTCCTGGGCCACTAGACGAAGGGAGCAAGGGGTGGCGAGTAGCGTCTACCGCAGGGAAAATAGTATTATACGCCCGCTCCCGCATCATACAAGAGTTTGAAAATCCTCCTTGGACAACCCTAGTTCCCAACCCACTGTTATCCCCCGCTCCGAGCACATCATCTCGCGGGACAATATCAGTCCCAATGCGGTTAAGGTGCTGTACCGACTACGCGAAGCCGGTTTTCGAGGCTGCCTGGTCGGCGGCGGGGTCCGAGATCTGCTGCTCGGCCGCGAACCCAAGGATTTCGACGTGGCGACCGACGCTCGCCCCGAACAAGTCTACAAACTGTTTAGAAACAGCCGGCTGATCGGCCGCCGCTTCCGGCTGGCGCACGTCCAGTTCGATCGGGAAATCGTCGAGGTCGCCACCTTTCGCGGCCGGGGCGAGGACAGCGAAGACGACGCGGGGCCCAGCGTCGAGCGCACGGCCAGCGGCCGCATCCTCAGCGACAACGTTTACGGCGGCATCGAGGAAGACGCCTGGCGGCGCGACTTCACGGTCAACGCCCTGTATTACGACATCGACAAGTTCGTGGTGCTCGATTACGTGGGCGGGATGGCCGATCTGAAAGCCGGGTTGATCCGGTTGATCGGCGATCCGGCGCGGCGCTATCAGGAAGATCCGGTGCGGCTGCTGCGGGCGGTGCGGTTTGCCGCCAAGCTGGGTTTTAAGGTCGACCCGGCGACCGAAGCCCCCCTGCATCGCTTGGGCCATTTGCTGGAACAAATTCCCTCGGCCCGGCTGTTCGATGAAGTGCTCAAGCTGTTTCTGACCGGCAGCGCCATCCAAACCTTCGAATTGCTGCGCCATTATCGCTTGTTCGGCTGTCTGTTTCCGGCGACCGAGCGCTGCCTCAACCACCAGCAGGCGCATTATCCGAAAACCTTGCTGTCCCAAGCGCTGGCGAACACCGACAGCCGGCTGGCCGAGGGCAAACCGGTCAATCCGGCCTTTCTGTTCGCCGCGCTGTTGTGGGAACCGCTGCGGGAACGGATGCGCGAGCTGCGCGCCAAGGGGCTAGATGAAACCGAGGCCCTGCAAACCGCCGCTGACGCGGTCATTCAGGACCAGCTGCGCCGCACGGCCCTGCCGCGCCGCTACAGTCTGCCGATGCGGGAAATCTGGGAAATGCAGCAGCGCCTGACCACCGTCAGCGGCAAGCGGCCGCTGCGCTTGCTCAGCCATCCTCGCTTCCGCGCGGCCTACGATTTTCTGGTGCTGCGCGCCGACGCCGACGAACAGGCTCAACGGTTGGCCGATTGGTGGACCCAGTTTTTGGCTTTGGATGACGCCGGCCGCGCCCGAGCCACTCAGCCGGCGACCGCCGCCGCGAAAGGCAAGCCCCGCCGCCGGCGCAAACCGCGCTCCGCCCGCAAAGGCGCGCAAGACCCCTCGCTCCACCCCGAGACTTGAGCGGCCATCGGCCCATGAAACCCGCCCGCGCTTATATCGGCCTCGGCAGCAATCTGCATGATCCGGTCCATCAAGTCCGCCAAGCCTTCGAAGCGCTGGGCGGGATTCTAAGCAGCTGTTGCGTGGCGCGCTCGCCGCTGTACCGAAGCGCGCCGGCCGGCGGGCCGTCGGACCAACCCGACTACATCAACGCCGTCGCCGCGCTGGACACCGGCCTCACGCCGGGGCAATTGCTCGCCGTGCTGCGCGCGATGGAACTGGCGCAAGGCCGGGTTCGGACCGTGCGCTGGGGTCCTCGCATCTTGGATTTGGACTTGCTGTTGTACGATCAACTGGTCATCGACGATCCCCGGTTGACCCTGCCCCACCCTCGCCTGCACGAACGGGCCTTCGTCCTTTATCCCCTCTACGATATCGCGCCGTCCCTCACGATTCCCGGCAAAGGTTCTTTGCGCGAACTGCGTGCAAATTGTTCGCAACACGGTCTAATCCGGCTGGACAGCGAAGATTAACCGGCTACGATAGCCGCGCAGCCCGACTCTGCTCCAAAAATCCCCATAACCTCGCCGCCGCGCCCGGCTTGCTTGGCGCGCGGCCCGCACGCCGAGCACGCCATGTACCAGGAACAGCCGACCCGCAAGCCGATCACGATCACCACCTTGGCCAAGATGAAACGCGCCCGGGAAAAATTCGCGGTGCTGACCGCTTATGACGCCAGTTTCGCGGCGCTGCTGGATGCGGCGGGCGTGGAGGTCATTTTAGTCGGCGATTCGCTGGGTATGGTCGTCCAGGGTCAGCGCACCACCGTGCCGGTGACGATGGATGAGATGGTTTATCACACTCGCAATGTCGCGCGGGGTTCCGGCGCGGCGCTGTTGATGGCGGATATGCCGTTCGCCAGCTATGCGACGGTCGAACAAGGGGTGCGTAACGCCGCGCGGTTGATGCAGGAAGGCGGCGCGCACATGGTCAAACTGGAAGGCGGAGCCGTCCTGGCCGACACCGTGCGCCAGCTCGGACGCAACGGCATTCCGGTCTGTGCCCATCTGGGGTTAATGCCGCAATCGGTCCACAAACTCGGCGGTTATAAAGTCCAAGGCCGCGAGGAAACCGCCGCGCGCCAGATGATGGATGAAGCGCTGGCGCTACAAGACGCCGGAGCCGACATCGCGCTGGTGGAGTGCATTCCAGCGGAGCTAGCGGCGCGCCTGACGGAGGCCCTGGATATTCCCTTGATCGGCATCGGCGCGGGGCCTCACTGCGACGCGCAAGTGCTGGTGAGCTATGACATGCTGGACATCACCTTCGGACGGCGGCCGCGCTTTTCCAAGAACTTTATGACCGGCCACGACAGCTTGCAAGCGGCGGTGGCGGCTTACGTGGCCGCCGTCAAAAGCGGCGAATTCCCTGGCCCCGAACACTGCTTGGCTTGAGCGTTAAGGAGCATCCTGATGCGGACTGTCCACACCATCGCCGAATTGCGCGCTCAAGTCGCCGCCTGGCGGCAAGCGGGAGAACGAGTGGCTTTCGTGCCCACCATGGGGAACCTGCACCGTGGCCACATCCATCTGGTCGAACGCGCCCGCGAGCAAGCCCCGCGCACCGTCGCCAGCATTTTCGTCAACCCGACCCAGTTCGGCCCCAACGAGGACTTCGCCGGCTATCCGCGCACGCTGGCCGAGGATGCCCGCCAGTTGAAAGCCGCCGGATTGGATGTGCTGTTCGCGCCGCCGGTCGCCGAAATCTATCCGCGCCCGCTGGAGGACATGACGGCCGTTACGGTCCCGGAACTGTCGGGCATCTTGTGCGGCGCCAGCCGGCCGACCCATTTTCGCGGCGTCGCCACGGTGGTCGGCAAACTGTTCAACATGGTCCAGCCCGATGCCGCTTTATTCGGCGAAAAGGACTGGCAGCAGTTGATGATCATCCGGCGGCTGGTGGAGGATTTGAACTTCCCCATCGAAATCATCGGCGTGCCCACGGTGCGCGAAACCGACGGCTTGGCGATGAGCTCGCGCAACGGCTATCTCACCTCCCAGGAACGCGCCATCGCGCCGGCCTTGTACGCCACGCTGAGCGCTAGCGCGCAGCGGCTGCGCGCGGGCGAACGCGATTATCAACGGCTGGCGGATGACGCGAAGGCGGCCCTGGCGGCGGCCGGCTTCCGGCCGGATTATTTTGAAATCCGCCGCGCCGGCGATCTTAAACCGCCTAGCGGCGAGGATACTCATTTGCGGATTTTAGCGGCGGCGTGGCTGGGCAAGGCACGGTTGATCGACAATCTGGCGGTTTGATTGTTTTTTATGACGATTTGATCCAGCTCCAGGCGCTCCTACCGGAGAGCCTGGAAGCCAAAGCACCACGCTGTTATCTCAGAGCGAGCAAGCCCCCGGTATCGCCCAACACACGGCAACCGCTCGATCAGACACGACAACCCTTGCGATAGAGCCCGCGTGTTGTGACAGAATTGACCTAAGCCCTTGAAAAAAGGGTGCTCCGACCAGGAATTCAAGCTGTGACCTCACCCTTGGGAGCGCTATTTTTGGGTGAATTACCGTGTATCGCGGCAAACAATAATATATGATAAGCTACTGCTCGCAGTAGCTTTTTTGTTGATGGTTGCTTTGCCGCTGTTCACTATGGCCTGTCCCGAAGGGTGATGCTGGCGCGGCGATTGAAAGCGCTATTGTTTCTCTCCTGCCCAGCTCACCTCATTCAAAAAACTGACATCCAGCCGTGGCGGAATCTTTGCGCTGTCCAGCACGAAAACGGTATCGCCGCTGGCGTTTAGGATTTTGTCCATCGCGCGGGTTAATGGCACCTCCACAACCGGCAACCTTGCATAATCGGATGTGATGCGCACCCGATTCTTGCCAACCTTCGTCACGGTCAAGGCAACGTCACTGTGGGATGAACCTTTAGAATCCGATATGACATCGCCGAAATATTGACCCGCCACCATGTCGGCTAAATCAGGCTTGCCGGCCGGGGATTCGCTTCGAGCATCGGTTAAAAAGACGGGAACCAGAAGAATGACAAAGGCCAGCAGGCCACGGACAAAGCGGCTCCGATTCATAGTCAACCCTCACTTGTTAGATTTGCGAATAACATCGGCGGAATTTGGCCTTGTCAGCGAGACGATAGGAACGAGGCGACCCCGCGCCAGAAATGGCAGTTGCTGACAGAGCCGATGGGTCAAGTTTTCAACCCAGGTTCCTGCCCGTCTGACGAAAAGTTGTTTTTTTGGAGAGCGAGATTCCGTCGGTCCTTATCGCGCGCACCTTTCCGGGATTTGAAATCCACTAAAATCCGACCGTGATTATTTTCCGCCGCCGACTTTGCGCGACGACTGCACGACGGAAGATGTTAGCCTAATCAGGCAACAACTCTAACCCCTTGAAAAAATGGTGCCCCGAACAGGAATTGAACCTGTGACCTCACCCTTAGGAGGGGTGCGCTCTATCCAACTGAGCTACCGGGGCCAAGCCGGGAGGGAGTTTGGGAACATCCGGCTACCCGTCGCCGGGTTTATTAGTATGGGGTCAGGCTAGGATAGCCGATCACGCGCGATCCGAACAAGCCACGGTTCGCGCTCGCTTGAGACCCGCTATTCACGTCAGAATGACGCCGGCCAGTCCGCGCGGACCTCGCGCCGGCTGGCGCTGGGCCAGGTAACTTCAACCAAGAGCGCGTTGCCAACGCTATCCGCCCGCAGCACGGAGGACGCGCGGGTGCCGTATCCCGGCGCGGTGATAAACAGCGGCGATAGCCAACGTTCCCATTCCAGCGGAATGCCGGTTTTCGGCAATTCGTCATCGGGCGCGATGGCGCGGTCGGTCAACAGCGCTAGCAAATCATCCGGTTCAGGGTCGGCCTTACGCGCTAGCAGTTGACGCAATGATTCAACCCCCCGTCGGACTTTGGGCCAAGGCGTATCCAAAAAGTGGTTGCTAAGACCGTAAACGCCTGGCTCTAACACGCGGGGTTTTCCTGAGTAATTGGCGTAATAGAACAAGCCTTCGGAATCCCCCACCAATAAATTGAAACCGTTGTAATCGCCCGCCCGGCGGCTCAGCCGTTCCAGATAACGCCGCGCCGGCTCATCGCCTTGCAGGTAATCGCTGGTCAGCCGGCCCCGCGAAGGCGCGTTCGGAATCAGGCGGCTGGGATCGCGGTAGTTGGTCAGCGCGGCGAAACGGCCGGTGCGGGTGATACCGAACCACGTCCCGCCGGCCTGGAGATCGCGCCCGCCCGCGACCTGCGGCGCATCGTTCCAGATCGCAACCGGCGCGGTGGGGCGCTCGTAAAACTCGTCGCGGTTGGCCGCCACGAGCAAGGGATAGTTTGGCTGGTATCGATAAGCGAAAAGAATCAAACACATGGCATTTAGACTCAACCGTCGCCGCCGGCGGAAGCCGTTTTGGTCGCGGCCCCGGAACCGGTGTCAAAAACCTTGAGAATATTGAGCGCCATCGCCATGCGGATCAGTTGCGACAGGGTGTCGGCCTGCATTTTTTGCATCACCTTGGCGCGATGCACTTCCACGGTCTTGCGGCTTAGATGCAACAAATCAGCGATTTCCCGGTTGGAAAGCCCTTCCACCACCTGATGCAACACATCCTGCTCGCGCGGCGTCAGCGTCCCAAACCGTTCCAGCAACTGTTGGCGTTGCGCGCGGGTGCACCGCCGCACCCGATCTTCGGCCAGCGCATTGTGAACGCAGTCCAGCAACATTTGATCGTTAAACGGTTTTTCGATGAAATCCAGCGCGCCTTGTTTCATCGCGGTGACCGCCATGGCCACATCGCCGTGACCGGTGACGATAATGACGGGAATGTCGATATCGCGCTCGCGCAGCAGTTGCTGGGACGTCAAATTATTGCAACCGGGAATGCGAATATCCAACAGCAGACAACCCGGACGATCCGGTTGATAGGCGGTCAGAAAGGTTTCGACATCGGCAAAACCCAGCGCCCGCAATCCCACCGATTCCAGGAGATGTTGGAGCGAATCGCGGATCGCCGGATCGTCGTCCACGACGTAAACCAGCGAGGATTCGCGGGCGGTCACGGCGCGCCGGCCCCCGTCTTGGCGACGGGTAACGCCAGATTGAAGGTCGCGCCGTAACAAGGGTTATTCTCAGCCCACAACCGCCCCTGTTGGCTTTCCACCAGCGACCGGCTGATCGCCAAACCCAACCCCAAACCCTCTGGCTTGGTGGTGTGAAAACTCTGAAACAACCGCTCGCCATCCGGCTCCGGCAAGCCGGGTCCACAGTCTCGAACCCGGACCAGCACCCGATCCGCGCCCTGAGGTTGCGCCTCGATGGTCACGATACTGCTTTCAAGATCGGGATGCGGGCCCGCTTCGATCGCGTTGTATAACAGATTGAGCAACACCTGCTCGATCTGCATGGGATCGCCGCGCACTTCGGGCAACGCCGAGGCGGGCAGACGCAGTTTCAATCCGACGCCCTGCTTGGCGGCTTCGGCTTCACACAGATCGACCGCCCCCTCCAGCAAGCGCGTCAAATCGACCGCGACACAGCAGCTCGCTTCCTTGCGGATCAGCCGGCGCAGGCGCTTGACCAACTCGCTCGCCCGACAGGCCTGCCGGGCGATCTTCTCCAGATGGTCGCGCAAAATCGCCGGCGGCGGCGCCCCGACTTCCAATTGCCGTTGGCTGCCGTGCGCGTAATTGACGATGGCGGCCAAGGGCTGGTTCAACTCGTGGATGAGGCCGGAGGTCATCTCGCCCAACAGCAGCAACCGCCCGGCGTGGGCCAGTTCGGCGCGGCGGGCGAGATCCTGTTCCTGACGGGCCAAGGCCGCCGCCAGCACCCGGCTTAAAGCCAGTAAAAAGCGGTGATAGTCTTCATCGGGAAGCTGGGTGACGAACACGCCCAGGATCAATTGACGGTCGGCGTCGACCAGCAACGGGACCAACAGCAGCAGGCTGTCATCCGGCAAGGCCAGTACGTCGACAGAGGCCGTCTTGCCCTCATCCAGCCCGCTGAGATCGAGCCGGTCGGTCATTCCGGCCAGCGCGCTCCCCAACGTCCGAAGCCCGTCGGGACCGAGTTGCAAGGCCTGCCAGCAACCGCGCGAATAGACGGCCGGACATTCGTCTTTCCGCCGCCGCAACAGTAAACTGCGCTGGCCGCCGCAACAGCGCAACCCCGCGACAGCCTGCTCCAGCAGCGTGTCCAACAAGCTGTCGCGCAGCGCCAACACGCTGACCTCGACCAACAATTCCTGACGTTGGCGCAAAAGCGGGTTACGGCGACGGTCGGTCAAGAACGGCGGCGCGTCGCCATAAGGTTCCTGTAAAAAAGCCATTGTTCGGGTGCTGCTTCAATCCGACGGAGGGTTGCTACGCTGTAGAGATACCCAAAATGCCTTGAAACCTGCCGGTGGAAGCATATACCTCGCCATGCCAAATTTCGAGCAAGCCGTTTAACGCAGCAAGAGGAAAACCGCGCCATGAATACGACCGTCCATTCCGAAGAAGCCTTGGTATTACGCCAGACCGAAGCGGGCGTCGCCACGCTGACGCTCAATCGACCCAAGCAATACAATGCCTTGTCGCAAGCCATGCTGGCCGCGCTGCAAGCGGAACTGGATGCCGCGGCCGCCGATAAATCCGTCCGCGTGGTGGTGATCGCAGGCAGCGGCCCGGCGTTTTGCGCCGGTCACGATCTCAAGGAGATGCGCGCCCAGACCGATCCCACCTTTCACAAAGCCTTGTTCGCTCAGTGCGGGCGGGTGATGTTGACCATCAATCGGCTGCCGCAACCGGTCATCGCGCGGGTGCACGGCATCGCCACCGCCGCCGGTTGCCAACTGGTCGCCGCCTGCGATCTGGCCGTGGCTTCCGACAGCGCCCGCTTCGCGACCTCCGGCATCAACGTCGGCCTGTTTTGCTCGACCCCCGGCGTGGCGCTCAGCCGCAATCTGGGCCGCAAACAGGCTTTGGAAGTGCTGTTGACCGGCGATTTCATCGACGCGCCCACCGCCTTGCAACAAGGGCTGATCAATCGGATCGCCCCGCTCGATCAGCTGGACGCCGCCGTCGGAAAGCTGGCCGATTCGATTTGCGCCAAATCGCCCCTGGCGATCAGCATGGGCAAGGAATTGTTCTACAAGCAATTGGAGATGGGCCTGGAAGCCGCCTATGCTTGTGCGAGCGAGACGATGGCTTGCAACATGAACAGCGAGGACGCCCGCGAGGGCATCGATGCGTTCATCGCCAAGCGCAAGCCGGAATGGAAAGGCTGCTGATCGCCCGACAACCGCCGACAACCGCCGCGTCCGCCATAACCAAACCAATCTGACCACCGGAGAAGAATCGATCATGAGCGCTAACGGCCACAATCCCTATGCCATGCATTTGGACCAGAACGCCGCCAACTTCGTGGCGCTGACCCCGCTGACCTTTATCGAACGCGCCGCCGCCGTTTATCCCCACAAGACCGCCACGGTCCACGGTCCGGTCCGCCGCACCTGGGCTGAAACCTACACCCGCTGTCGGCGGTTGGCCTCGGCGCTGCAACGGCGGGGCATCGGCGCGGGTCAGACGGTCGCGGCGATGCTGCCGAACATCCCCGAAATGTTCGAAGTACACTTCGGCGTGCCGATGAACGGCGCGGTGCTCAATACCTTGAACATCCGCTTGGACGCCGAAGCCATCGCGTTCATGCTCGGTCACGGCGAGGCCAAAATCCTGTTCACCGACCGCGAGTTTTCCGACACCATCGGCAAGGCGCTGAATTTGATGGAAGCGGGCAAACGCCCGCTGGTGATCGATGTCGACGACCCGCAGTACAGCGGCGGCCAAAAGCTCGGCCAACTGGATTACGAGGCGCTATTGGCCGAGGGCGATCCCGAGTTCGCCTGGCAAAACCCCGCCGACGAGTGGCAGGCGATCTCGCTCAACTACACCTCCGGCACCACCGGCAACCCTAAGGGCGTGGTCTACCACCATCGCGGCGCGTATCTGAACGCGGTGTGCAACGCCATGGTTTGGAACATGGGCCTGCACCCCGTCTATTTATGGACCTTGCCGATGTTCCACTGCAACGGCTGGTGCTTCCCCTGGACCATCGCCGCCACCGTGGGCACCAACGTTTGCCTCCGTCAAGTCCGCGCCGACCTGGTGTTCGATCTGATCAAGAAAGAGAAAGTCAACCATTTCTGCGGCGCGCCGATCGTGCTGAACACGCTCAAGAACGCGCCGGATGAGATGAAAGCCGGCATCTCGCATCGGGTCAAGGTGATGACCGCCGGCGCGGCCCCGCCCGCCGCCGTGATCGAAGGCATGGAGCGGATGAATTTCGAGGTCACCCACGTCTACGGCTTGACCGAAACCTACGGGCCGGCGGTGGTGTGCGCCTGGCACGATGAATGGAATGAAAAGCCGCTCGAAGAACGGGCGGTGCTGAAATCGCGCCAAGGCGTGCGCTATCCGATGCTGGAAGGGCTGATGGTCGCCCATCCGCAAACCCTGGAACCGATGCCGAAGGACGGCAAGAGCATCGGCGAAATCTTCATGCGCGGCAACAACGTGATGAAGGGCTATCTCAAGAATCCCAGCGCCAGCGAGGAAGCATTCAAGGGCGGTTGGTTCCACAGCGGCGACCTGGCGGTCTGGCACGAGAACGGCTACATCGACATCAAGGACCGCTCCAAGGACATCATCATTTCCGGCGGCGAGAATATCTCGACTATCGAGGTCGAGGATGTGCTGTACCGGCATCCGGCGGTGTTGGAGGTGGCGGTGGTGGCGCGACCCGACGAGAAATGGGGCGAAACCCCCTGCGCCTTCGTCACCCTTCAACCCGGCAAGGAAAGCACCACCGAGGGAGAAATCATCGAGTTTTGCCGCACGCAGCTGGCCCGTTTCAAGGTGCCGAAGACCGTGGTATTCGGGCCGCTGCCCAAGACCTCGACCGGCAAGATGCAGAAGTTCGTGCTGCGCGAGCGGGCCAAGGCGCTTTAAACAGCAACCGAGTCTTCCTGATTCCATCGGGAAAAGATACTTTCCCAAAGAAAAACCTCCTTCCCGGTGGGAAGGAGGTTTTTTGATCATCCGCTTAAAAAAATCCCTTCCTCGGATGGGGGAAGGGATCGTGCAACCAGCGGATCGCTTGCCGCCCGCTCGCGGCCAATGACCGCCAACGGACGACGATGGCTGGGCTTATTTTTGTCCGACCGCCCGCTTGACTTCTTCCAGCGAGTTCGGATCGTCCAAGGTGGACAGATCGCCCGGATCGCGGCCTTCGGCCAACGCTTGGATCGAACGACGCAGCAGCTTGCCCGAGCGGGTCTTCGGCAGCGCGGTCACGAAATGGACCCGGTGCGGCTTGGCCACCGCGCCCAAAATCTCCTGCACCTTGCCGATAACCTCCTTCTCCAGCTTCTCGGCCGCGCCTTCCGCGCTCAACTGGCTCGGGTCTTTCAACCGGGCGAAGCCGACCGGTACTTGACCCTTGAGCTTATCGGCCACGCCGATGACCGCGACTTCGGCGATAGCCGAGTGGTTTTGAATGGCTTCCTCGATTTCGCGGGTGCCCAAACGGTGGCCGGCGACGTTGATCACGTCATCGGTGCGGCCCATGATGAAGAAGTAGCCGTCCTCGTCGCGCACCGCCCAGTCAAACGAGCTGTACACCATTTCCTTGAAGGCGGTGAAGTAGCTCTTGACGAAACGCTCGTCGTCGCCCCACACCGTGGACAGGTTGCCCGGCGGCAGCGGCGGCACCACCACCAGCACGCCCTTTTCGCCAGCGCCCACTTCCTCGCCGGTGCCTTCGCTGATGACTTTGATGTTGTAGCCGAAGTTGGGCAGGCCGGGCGAGCCGAAGCGGTTGGGCTTGAGTTCCACGCCGGGCAGATAGGTCAGCATCGGCCAGCCGGTTTCGGTCTGCCAGTAGTGATCCAGCACCGGGCGGGCCAAGCCGTCGTTGATCCAGCGCGAGGTCGGCTCGTCCAGCGGTTCGCCGGCCAGGAACAGATAGCGCAAGGTCGACAGATCGTACATCTTCATGTACTTGGGATCTTGCGACTTCAGCACCCGCACGGCGGTCGGCGAGGAGAACATGGAGGTGACCTTGTAATCCTGCACGATCTTCCACCAGATGCCCGGATCGGGGTTGGTGGGCAGTCCTTCGTACATGATCGTGGTCACGCCGACGATCAGCGGCGCGTAGACGATGTAGGAATGGCCGACCACCCAGCCGATGTCGGAGGTGGCGAACATCGCCTCGCCGGGATAGCAACAATACAGATGCTCCATGGTGGCGGCCAGCGCCACGGTGTAACCGCCGGTATCGCGCTGCACGCCCTTGGGAATGCCGGTGGTGCCAGAGGTATAAAGGATGTAGCTCGGCTCGTTGGATTCCAGCCAGACCACCGGCACTTCGGCGTCCATGTGCTTGGCGCGAAGGGTGGCGTAATCCACATCGCGGCCCTCGACCAGCTTCATGCCCTTGTCCAGACCCCGGTTGCAGAGCAGCACTTTCTCCGGCGGGAACTTGGACAGGCGGATGGATTCATCCACCAAATGCTTGTAAGGCACCGGCTTGCCGCCCCGCATGCCCGCATCGGAGGTGATCATCAGCTTGGGCTTGGCGTCGTCGATGCGCACCGCCAGATTGGCGGACGCGAAGCCGCCGAACACCACCGAGTGAATCGCCCCCAGCCGGACGCACGCCAGCATGGCGATGGTGGCCTCGGCGATCATCGGCATGTAGACGATGACCCGGTCGCCCTTTTTCACGCCCAACTCTTGGAGCACGGCCGCGAAGCGGTTCACCTCCTGGTAGAGTTCCCGGTAGGTGAAAATCTTGGTTTCGTTGACTTCGGTGGAGATGTAAACCAGCGCCGGCTGATCGGGTCGATCCTTCAGATGCCGGTCGACCGCGTTGTAGCAAAGATTGGTTTCACCGCCGACAAACCACTTTACAAACGGTGGTTTGGAATAGTCGAGGATTTTTTGGGGCGGTTTGTGCCAATGAATCCGTTTGGCCTCCGCGCCCCAAAAACCTTCGGGATCTTCGATGGAATGGCGATGAAATTCTTCATGGGTAGTCATGCACGGCCTCCAGGTTGGCGGTTTAAGCGACGACGGTTGTTGGTGTCGTTCGGAAAGTGTAGTTTGCTCGTCGGAATTTTTCTGTAGGCCGTCCCCGCTACGCGGGCGGGGACGGGATGAGACCGCTTACTTGGCCTTCAGCAGATCCTCGATGCTGGAACGCTCCTCGCGCAATTCCTGCTCGGTCGCCTTCATCTTCTCGCGGCTGAACTCGTCGATCGGCAGATCTTTTACGATTTGGTAGTCGCCGTTCTTGCAGACGCAGGGATAGGAGTAGATCACGCCCTCGCCGATCCCGTAGGAACCGTCGGCCGGTACCGACATGCTGACCCAGTCGCCCTCGGGGGTGCCGAGCGCCCAGTCGCGCATGTGATCGATGGCCGAGGACGCGGCGGACGCGGCGGACGACGCGCCGCGCGCCTTGATGATCGCCGCGCCGCGCTGTTGCACGTCCGGGATAAAGGTATTGCGATACCAGCCCTGATCCACCAGCGAGGTGGCCGCCTTGCCTTTGACGGTGCATTGGCCGATATCGGGATACTGAGTCGAGGAATGGTTGCCCCAGATCGTCATCTTCTTGATGTCGTTGACGTGCGAGCCGGTCTTTTCAGCCAGCTGGCTCAGCGCCCGGTTGTGGTCCAGACGGGTCATGGCGTGGAACTGTCGGCGGTCCAGCTTGGGCGCGTTGCTGGCCGCGATCAGGGCATTGGTGTTGGCGGGATTGCCGACCACCAGCACCCGCACGTCGCGGGCGGCGTGATCGCTGAGCGCCTTGCCCTGAGGTCCGAAAATGGCGCCGTTAGCGGTCAGCAGATCCTTGCGCTCCATGCCGGGGCCGCGCGGGCGAGCGCCGACCAGCATGGCGAAGTTGGCGTCTTTGAACGCTTCCTCCAGCTTGTCGGTGGCGACCACGCCGGCCAACAGCGGAAACGCGCAATCGTTTAGCTCCATCACCACGCCTTGCAGGGCTTGCAGCGCCGGCGTGATTTCCAGCAGTTGCAGGATCACCGGTTGGTCGGGACCCAACATGCTGCCCGAGGCGATCCGAAACGCCATGGCGTAGCCGATGTTGCCAGCGGCACCAGTAATGACGACGCGAACGGGTTGTTTCATGCTCGTGCTCCTTTGACGTTTGAGATGACAGGTGAGTGGGTAATGCGGCTTTGTCCGCGCGGTTGCGGCGCGAACCCGAAGCGCTCGCTCGGACAAGCGCGTTGCGGCGATCCGGCGGAGGATAGGAGGCAAGAAGCGGGACGCTTTGCCGCCGTCGGAGGCAATACCGATTTGGAAGCCAACAAATGAGCGCCGGTAGTCAGATAATAGTTATGGATCGCCATATTCCGCGATGGGGCGGCGACCGCCGATCGGAACCGAACCGTCGGTTCGATTGCTCGGGCGGTCGGAACCCCGGCGATTATGATTATATAATGCGCCGCGATTCAGGAGCCCCTTCATTGACCCTTCAGATAGTATCGTAGATCACCGCGATTTGAAACGAACGCCGGTCGGCCTTCCTCCATTCACCGCCAGCCACCGATAAACCCGCCATGAGTCTCGCTTTCATCAAAGGAGCCGGTTACGCGCTGACCGGCTTGCGCTGGTTGCCCAAGGCCGGCCTGCGCCGGTTTGTCGCGATTCCGCTGTTGGTCAACGCCGTCCTGTTCGGCGCCGCGATCTGGTTCGCCAACCGGCAACTGCGGCGGCTCGATCAAGCGCTTCAGGATTGGCTGCCGCAGTGGCTGGACTGGCTGCATTGGCTGCTGTGGCCTCTGTTTATCCTGACCGGCCTGGTGGTGATTTTTTACAGTTTCACCCTGATCGCCAATCTGATCGGTTCCCCGTTCAACAGCCTGCTGGCCGACCGAGTCGAAAAGTCGCTCGCGCCCTCGGCCGCCAGCCCGCGACCGCCGGTCCCATCGAGCTGGCGAGATCTGGCGGCGGCTCCGTGGCTGGAATTGCGCCGCTTGCTGCATTTCGCGGCTTGGGCGTTGCCGCTGCTGGTCGTGTCGCTGATCCCGGCCGTCAACGCCGCCGCGCCCGCGCTGTGGGCGGGCCTGGTGTCGTGGATGCTGGCGTTGGAATACGCCGACTATCCGCTGGCCAAGCGCGGTTTGAACTTCCGCCAGCAGCGCGCGCTGCTGCGCCGGCATTGGCCGTTGGCTCTGGGCTTCGGCGGCATGACCTTGGCGCTGACCCTGATCCCGATTTTGAACTTCCTGGCGATGCCGGCGGCGGTGATCGGCGCGACTTTGATGTGGAACCGGGAATTGCCGGACCCGCGCTGGCATGAACCGTCCGCCTGATTGGCGCGGCCCGCTCCTGCGCGGGCTTTACACAGCCTTGCTCTACCTGGCGCTGCCGCTGGCGCTGGCGCGGCTGTACTGGCGGGGCCGACGCGACCCCGACCACCGCCGGCGCTGGCGCGAGCGCCTGGGGTTTATCCCGCCCCTGCCGGATTCCGGCTGTTTGTGGGTTCACGCCGTATCGGTCGGCGAAACTCGCGCCGCCTTGCCGCTGATCCACGCCTTGCAAGCCCGCTATCCCGAAATGCCGCTGCTGGTGACCACCACCACCCTGACCGGCTCCCGCCAGGTTCGGGCGGCGCTGGGCGATCGAGTCTGGCATGTCTATGCGCCTTACGACCTGCCGGGCGCGGCGCGGCGGTTTTTACGGCGCGGCCGTCCGAAGCTGGCGGTGATCATGGAAACCGAGCTGTGGCCGAATCTGCTGCGGCGCTGCGCGCTGGCCGGGGTGCCGGTGTTGCTCGCCAACGCCCGTCTCTCGGAGCGTTCGGCGCGCGGTTACGCTCGGATCGGAGCGCTGGCCCGCGCCATGCTCGAAGATGTGAGTTTGATCGCGGCCCAAGCCGACGCCGACGCCGGGCGTTTCCGGGCCTTGGGCGCGCCTCGGGTCCAGGTGACCGGCAACCTCAAATACGACTTGACCGTGTCGGAGATCTTGCCCGCGCAAGGTCAGGCGTTGCGGCGGGCGCTTTTAGGCGAGCGCCGGCCGGTTTGGATCGCCGCCAGCACTCACGCCGGCGAGGAGGAAGCGATTCTGACGGCCTTCGCCGCGCTGCGCGCGCGCTGGCCGGCGCTGCTGTTGCTGCTGGTGCCGCGCCACCCGGAACGGTTCGACGGGGTGGCCGCGCTGTGTCTTGAACAAGGTTTCAATTTGGTCCGGCGCGGCGAGGGCCGAGCCTGCGATCCGGATACGGCGGTGTTCCTCGGCGATACCATGGGCGAGTTGCTGCTGTTCTACGCCGCCGCCGATCTCGCCTTCGTCGGCGGCAGCCTGGCGGCGGTCGGAGGCCATAACGTATTGGAGCCGGCCTTACTGGGATTGCCGGTGCTGTTTGGCCCGCACATGTTCAATTTCACCGAAGCCGGCCAACGGCTGCTGGAGGCGGAAGCGGCTTGGCAAGTCAGCGATGCGAGCGGTCTGGCCGCCGCCGTGGAGCGGCTGTTGGCCGATCCGGCATCGGGTCGCGCGGCCGGCCAACGCGGTCGGGCCGTCGTGGAGCGCCATCGCGGGGCGCTGGCGGCCTTGCTGGGTCACATCGAGCAACTGCTTTTTCAATACAGCAATTCAGGCGCGCTCGGCGGTCGCGTCTTGAAACGCTTGTAGGCCCATAAATATTGGGCCGGCAAGGCGCGAATCGCCGCTTCGACTTCCCGGTTCAGCGCCGCGACCGACTCCTCTAGCGAGCCCGCGGCGGTCACCTCCGGCAAAGCCCGCAAATGCAAGCTGAAGCCTCGGCCGCCCGGCAAGCGTTCGGCCCAGGTCAGAAATACCGGCACGCCGGTCTTTAAGGCCAAGCGCGATACCAGGGTCATGGTGCTGGCGGCGACGCCGAAAAACGGCGCGAACACCCCGCCCTCCTCGCCGGGATCTTGATCGGGCAAAATCCCGAGCATCTCTCCCCGGCGCAAGGCGTTCAACAGGGCGCGCACGCCGCTGGCGTCGGTCGCCACCACGTTGCCGCCGAGCCGGCCGCGACCCTCGCGGCTCAGCTCGTCGAGCCCCACCCGGCTCGGCCGATACAGAATCGTCAGCGGGTAGCGGCTGGAATAATACAAACCGGCCATCTCCCAACAGCCGAGGTGCGGCGTGAGCAAAATCACGCCCCGCTTCGCCCGCGCGGCGGCGGCCAACGCGGATTCGTCCCGCGCCACCTCCCGGACCAGCGCCAAGACCCGATCGCCGCGCCAGAGCCAAAGTGGCCCTAATTCCAACAACAATTTGCCGGTTTCCTGCAAATTTCGACGCAGCAGCGTCTCACGCTCGGCGATGGACAATTCGGGAAAACACAGCGCCAAATTGCGCTCGGCGATGCGCCGGGGGCTGTTGGCGGGTATCCGCCACAGCAGCCAGCCGCACAACGCGCCGACGCCGTGGGCGAGGGGCAACGGCAGCAGCGCGGCCAACTGTAACAGGCCGCGCAAAAAAATCCGCCGTTTCATGACGCTAGTCGAGTTCCCCTGAATAGTCTGCGCTCAGGATCTCCCGCGCCCGCGCGTGATGCCGCGCCGCGACCCGCAGTTCGATCCCGCCGGCGACGATCCCCAGTTGCAACAGCGAACGGTCGGCCAGAATGCAGGGGATCGCTTCCGCCAGCAACCGCCCGCGCGCGATTTCCGCTTGCGGCACGCTATCGAACACGGTCAGGGTGACCCAGCCGTCGGTCATGGCGTGGGTTCGGCCGGCCTGGCGTCGTCGAAATCGAGGTCCGGCTTGGGCGGCTCGCCGTCGTAGACCAAGCTGCGGCGCTGTTGCAGATAGGCGCTGCGACGAAACTCGTAAGGATCGATTTCAGCGCCCGCAAAGGCGCGTTCGACCCGCAGCAAGCCCGTCCGGCGATTGATCAGGTTCAGACCCCGCAAACTCCACTGCGCCGTCTCGGAATCCGTGCCCCAGCTCAGCGGATCGACAAAGGAATCGCCGACCAGGCCAACAGTATCGCGCACCGTGCTCGGTCCCAGCAGCGGCAACACCACATAAGGGCCTTCCCCCACGCCCCAGAACCCCAGGGTCTGACCGAAATCCTCGTAGTGCTTGGGCAACTCCGCGCGGCTGGCGACATCGAACAAACCCAACACGCCGAAGGTCGTATTGAAGACGATCCGGCTGCTGTCCATCGCGGCTTGATGGAGCTTAAATTGGAGCAGGTCGTTGACCAGAACCACCACATCGTTGAGATTATTAAAAAAATTACCGACGCTGGCGATGACCGGATCGGGCAGCACCGCTTGATAGGCTTGGGCGACCGGCTTGATCACCGCCCGATCCGCTGCTTCGTTGAACGCGAACATGGCGCGATTGTAGCTTTCGAAAGGATCCGAATCGCCTTGGGAAGGCCGGTTGCCCGACGCGCAGCCGATTAGCAAAGCGGCGGCCAGGGCCATCGGGACACAACGAGAAGTCGTATGCATGAGCCTGGGAGCGTAAAATCCAGGGCGAAATTGCCTGAGGCCATCTTACCCCAAACCGCAACCGACGCGCATGGCGCACCCTGCTCAGGAACCGGTGAAGCGCTCGCGCGGCGCTCGGCCTGGCGCGCCGCCCCGCAAAAGCGCCGAACCCCCTGGAATGGATCGTGCATCGGCTGGTCAAAAATTCCCAAGGATCCGGAACGCTTTGCCGGCGGTTTTGCCGGATAATGGGATTCGCTCAACAAAAAACCACCGTGATGGAACCGGCCGATCGAGCACGCGCGGCCAGCCTGATCCGAAACCGGATTTGCGATAGGAGATTTTATGCGTTATCGAACTCGTTTCTGGATGCTATCGCTGGTGTTGTGGTCGGCTCCGCCAGTCCAGGCCGCCAGCCCGACCGCCGCTGAATTTGCCGCGCCCCTGCAAAGCGCCCCGACCGCGACGCGCTCCAGCGCCGGCGCTTCCGCTCGCCCCCGGCTGTCCAAGGATGCCGCGACCGGCGAAGCTGTACTGAATGCCGGCACGGCTCAGGCGGCCATCAACCTGGCGGCCGGACAGCGTAGCGCCGGTTGCCAGATGATCCGTTTCGGCAACAGTTTCGGTTGGGTAGGCACCGGAACCGCCCAATATCCCGCCTCGGAAAATCCCATCGCCCTTTATCGCTCCCGCCAAGACGCGCGGTTCAAAGCCTTTCTGGACGCGGACGCGCGGCTGGCCGGCTGCCTGTCGAAACTGGGGCCAGAACCCCGCCAGCGCATCACCGCAAGCTTGGAACAGCACGACAATCTCCGCCTGTCCCTAGTCAATCTGGCGTTTACCGAACTTGAAAAGCGCGAACAGGCCATCCGTATTCTGGGGCGCGGCTACATCGCCTATTCGGTCGAGGAAAATCCCGAGCAGCGCACGATTTATGTCAATCTGGCGACTACCCCCAAGACTGCGGCCCGGCTGACCCGCCCCGCGCCCAACGCCATGGAGGCCGCTTCCTTGCAAGAGGGCTTGCGCCAGACCCAAACCGAAATCGCCGCCGGGCTGGTTCCGCCGGCCGGCAACCGGCTGATCGTGGTCAACGGAACCGGCGAAGTGGCGCTGGTCGGCTACGCCAGCAATGTGGTCGGCGCGCATCCGGACCCCGGCGCGCAGGACAAATTGCGCGCGGACGCCGAGAAAATCGCCACCCGGCGCGCCACCGAAGCCTTGGTCGGCCTAGTTTCGGGCGACGACGCCGGCTGGCAGAACGGCTTGGATGAAATCACCAAAAGCGACATCCAGATGCTTTATGGCGGCTATGCGGCTAACGAACCCAGCGTGGCGCGTTTCACTCAAATCCGCAATTTCGCGTTGGGCAATGTCAGCAACGACGCCGGCCTGGAAGCCTTGCGCGAAGGCCGCTTGCCGCAAGCGGCGGCCGTCAAGCGATTCAGCTACCCAAACACCGTGGCCGTGGCGATCAGCTATGCGCCGCCGGTCAAGAAGCGGGCCGTCAAGCCGGCTCCAGCCCCGGCCAAGGGCGCGAGCGAGCCGCCCCGCGCCCCTTTGGTCCCGCCGGTTAAACCGGCCGCCCCGCCCGCCAATAACCCACCGCTGCCGCCCGCCCTCATACCCGCCAGCGAAGCGCCGCCCCCCTCTTCGGCTCCTTTGAACCCCAGCGGCGTGGCCGCTTCAAGTCCGCCGGCCGAACCGCAATCCGCTCCGTCGCCGGCCCGAAGCAAACCCGCCGAAAACGTTGCCGAGCGGGCAAAAACCGGTGAAACCCGTTAAATCTGACAATGCGGACAAAAATAGCTCGCCCGCTGGCCGATCCGGCAACGCTGGATCGGTTGGCCGCAACGCGGGCAGGCCAGCGCCGGGCGGCCGTAGACTTGAAGCTGCTGCTGGAAATAACCCGGCTCGCCCCGCCCGCCGACGAAATCCCGCAAGGTGGTGCCGCCCTGGCGGATGGCTTCGCTCAACACCTCCCGAATCGCGGTCGCCAGCCGAGCATATTCCGCTTCGGCGACTTGGCCGGCGGGCCGCAACGGATGGATGCCGGCCGCGAATAAGGATTCGTTCGCATAGATGTTGCCGACGCCCACCACCACGCGGTTGTCCATGATCAAGGTCTTGACCGCCGCGCCGCGCCCTCGCGCCTGTTGTCGCAAATAAGCGCCGGAAAAACCCTCGTCGAACGGTTCCGGACCGAGCGCCCGCAGCAAAGGATGCCGCTCCGGCGGCTCCCGCGCCCACAACAGCGCGCCGAACCGGCGGGCGTCATTGAACCGCAAGCACTGGCCGCTGGCCAACACCAGATCCGCGTGATCGTGCTTGACCAGCGGCGTTTCGGCCGGCAGCAGGCGCAGCCGACCCGACATGCCAAGATGCAGCAGCACGACGCCGGCATCCGTTCGCAACAATAAATACTTAGCGCGCCGGTCCACCCGCCGAACCGTCTGGCCCGTTAGCTCGCTGGCCAGTTCCTCCGGCACCGGCCAACGCAATCGCGGCTGGCGCACCACCACCCGGACGATTTGCTGGCCGGTCAAATGCGGCGCGATACCGCGGCGCACGGTTTCCACCTCGGGCAGTTCCGGCATTAATCAGCGCTCTTTGGGTCTGAAAATAAGGTCTCAATCGACGGGCCGAGAAAACCGCCCGCCGAGCTGGTGAGCAGCGGATAGAGTCGATCCGGACACAGATAAACGCTCTCGCCGATTTGCAGATAGCGCTGGCCGTCGGTCGGGGCGGTCGAGCCAAAGCGAATTTCCTGCTCCCCCAAACGCAAGCGCAAGGCGGGCGGGTCAAGCCGCAAGGCTTTCAGTTCCAAATCGGCGACCGCGTAACGCAATGGACAGCGCATTTCATTAAGCCGCAGCAGCGGTTCGAGCAAAGTGGGATTGGCGGGACCGAGCAGCGGCGTGGTCAGCCACCACCGGCCCTCGCGCCGCTCGAACGCCAGCGCTTCCTGGCCGGGGCGTTCGACCGCGATCCTTTCGATGCGCTCCGGCGCGAGCGCGAGCAAGGGCGGAGGCTCTGAAGCTCGCTCGCGACCCGGCTCCAACAGCGCCAGCGTCGCCAAACCGGCGACCGCGATCGACAAACCGAGATTGAGCCATCGCCGGCGCGCCAAGGCGTTCACGGTCAACGCCGCCGCCGGTAAAGCCAAATCAACCACCCGCCGGCTAGCAATCCTGCTGGAATGACGATCAGAAACAGCGCCGCAATCCCCGCCAAGGCCCCTTCCGAGAGATTCAACCGCTGATCGGGCGCGGTTTTGGGATGAACGCTCAGCGGCGCATCCTCCTCCAGCGTCAGCCAGTTCAGGCTGTTGATCCCCAGTTGCAGGTTAGCGCCGTTGCCCAGATAGGTGTTCGATAAAAAATCGCCGTCGCCGATCACCACGACCCGCTGCTGGCCTCGGGCGCTTGGCTTTTCCGAAACGGGCGCGCCGGCGGGAGCGGGTCGGGTCAAGGCGATAGCCAAGGTCAGCGGGCCTGCTTGCTCCGAGCGTTCCGGCTCGAACCGCACCGACCCTTCCAAGGAACCGAGCTCGCTCCAAGCACCGGCTTGGCTTTCCAGCAGCACGACCGGGCTCCAACCGCCGGCGGACTGCACGTTCAAGGCGGCGGCTTGCGGCAACAGCGCGGGCATCCGCAGCGCCTCGGTGATGGGATGCGGGCCGTAATCGACCACCGGAATGAAGGCGGGATTGGCGATGCCCAGCCGAGCGGTATCCGGATCGACCACCGTCCCCAGCAACACCGTAATGCCCAGGGCTTTCGCTAGCGGTTCCAAATTGGACGGATCGCGCGGCTCCAATAACCACAGCAGATGCCCGCCGCTTTCAACATAATCGAGCACGATCCGCACTTCTTCGGGCGTCAGCGGCTGCTGCGGCCCCCCGATCACCAGGGCGGAAGCGGTCGGCGCCCACGGCGTTTTAGACCCATCAACCGCTTTCACTCGAATACCGATTTTTTCTAACTCTCGCCCGAAGGTACCCAAATCGTAATTGGCGACTCCCAGCGGCCGGCGTTCACCGTGGCCTTCCAGAAACAGCACGGTGGTTTCCCGCGCGCGGCTCACCCGCTGCAAGGCCAAGGTGAGCGCCTGTTCGCTGAGCTGTTGGACCTTTTCGCTGCGGCCGCGATAGGCGACGTACAGTTCGCCATCCAGGGTAACGCCGAGTTCGCGCACCCGATCCGGCAGCACGTCGGGATTGACGAAGGCGAGCGTCAAATCCGGTTTGGCGCGCCGGTAGCGCTCGATCAACCGGCTGATGCCATCGCGCAGGGTGGGATTGTCGCGGGCGTAGGCGGTGATCCGCACCGGCTCGGTCAAACCGGCCAGCAGCGTCCGACTGGCTTCGGATAAGGTGTTACGCCCGCTAAAGGTCCAATCGGATTGAAAAGCATAACGGGTGCTCAACCACGCCAACAGCGCGATCATCGAAGCCAACAACAGTCCAAACAGTAGATTTTGTAGCCAAAGTTTCCTTCTGACCGAGGCATCGATCCGCATGGGTCAATCCCGCAGTCGGCCGTCGTGCAACCGCCGGATCGCCAACCCCAGAAACAGGAGGCTAAACAAGAGGTAATAAGCGACATCGGCGCTATCGAACAGACCCAGCAACAAGGCGTCGTAATGCCGAAACAGCGAAAGATAACGGAACAGGCCGCCGGCGCCGTTCTGGCCGAAATCGGCGGCATCGATGACGCTCAAGAACAACAGCAAACCCAGAGTCGCGACCGCCGCCACGATCGGTTGCGCGGTCAGCGTTGAAAAATAGAGACCGGCCGCCGCAAAACTGGCGGCCAGCAGACTCAAGCCCAAGGCCCCCGCCAGCAACTTGCCGAAATCCAGCGTCGTCCCGGTCGCCAGCGACAGCGGCATCAAGGCGGTTAACGCGCCAAGGCCCAACAGGAACGCCAAGATTGCCAGATACTGGCCTAATACGATGGCCGTTACGCTCACCGGAGACGACAACAACAAATCGAGCGTTCGGTTTCGGCGTTCCTCGCTGAAACGCATCGTCAAAAAAGGCGTCAGGATCAACAGACACCAGGCGGCGACTCGAAATAGCGGCGCGGCGATCAAATCGGTGACGCCAGGCGCGTGCTCCAACCCGACCAAACGGCCTTGCAACCCGCGAAACTCGTCTAACAAGATCAGAAAAATCCAGGCCAGCCAAGCTTGAACGACCGCCAGCGAGGTCCAGGCGAGCGGCGATAACCACAAGCCGCGCAATTCACGACCCGCGATGACCAGGATCATTCAAGCTCCCGCCCCGCCAGCGTCAATTCGACAAAGATGCGCTCCAAATCAGCGCGTTCGGGCGTGAGTTCCCATAAGTCCCAAGCCTCGGCGCGAGCGTGTTCGAGCACGGTCCGATGCAGGGCGACTTCAGGCGCGTGGTAGAGCCGAAACCGGCCTTCTCCCAAATCCTCGATCCGCTCCACGCTCGGTAGCTGGCGCAGCGCGGCGAGCGGCGGCGGCGCTTGCAAGCCGATCCGCAAACAACCCGACGCCGCTTGGCGTTGTTGCAATGAGGCGAGCGGGCTCGCGTAGACCAACCGTCCGGCCTTGATGATTTGCACGTCAGTGCAAGTCGCCCGCACCTCGGCTAAAAGGTGGGTCGACAAGATGACGCCGTGTCCGGCTTTCAACTCCCCGATCAGCGTCCGAATATCCTGGAGCTGGAGCGGGTCCAGACCGACAGTCGGCTCATCCAGCACAATCACCGGCGGATCGTGAACAATCGCCTGCGCGATGCCGACCCGTTGTTGGTATCCCTTGGACAGACTGCCGTTCAAGCGCCGGCCGACGGCGGTCAACCCGCAACGTTCCTTAACCCGCGCCGCCGCCGAGCGGCTGGCCGCGCGACCGAGGCCGCGCAGGCGGGCGCTGTACTGTAATTGCTCGTCCACGGTCAGCTCTTGATAAAGCGGCGGTTGCTCCGGCAGATAACCGATCGCCTGTTTGGCCGCCTGGGGATCGTCGATCAAATCATGGCCGTCGATGACGATCCGTCCGGCGTCTGGGGCGAGCACCCCCGCCAGCATCCGCAGCGTGGTCGATTTACCCGCGCCGTTGGGACCGAGAAATCCCAGAATCTGACCCTTGGCGAGGGTGAAGTTGAGATCGTCGACGACCCGTTGCTCCCCATAACGTCGGGTCAATCCTTCCACCCGCACCAAGATGTCGCCGCTCATGAAAGTTTCAATGGATATTGGTAACAGGCGCGCTGTAGCATAGCTTCGAGTTTCTTCACTTGCTGCGCCTTTTTCGATTCACCGCGTCATGGAACCACAGTCAGACCGACCTCAAGCTCTCGGCTCCGAGCGGCCCGAGGGTTTACATATCGATCCCCGGCAAGAGCCGCTGGTGAGCAGCTTGCTCGTGATCACTCGCCTTTGCGTGCGGGCGTTAGCGGTTTTAATGACGCTGGTGATCGTTTGGAGCGTCGCCGATGTGGCCTGGATTCTCTATCAGCGCCTCATGGAGCCGCCGGTCGGTTTGCTGACCGTAAACGATATTTTGATCTTATTCAGTGCGTTCATGATAACCCTGATCGCGATCGAAATATTATTAAACATCGTTCTTTATTTACGAGATGACGTGGTGCACGTCAAAATGGTGCTTGCCACGGCATTGATGGCTATCGCCCGCAAGGTGATCGTCTTGGATTATAAGACTATCGGATCAGATTATGTCTGGGCGATCGCGGCGGTGGTTCTGGCGCTGAGCATCGGCTACTGGTTGGTGGCGAAAAATCTGAACGAGTCCTAGAATCAAAGGGATCGTAGCGAGTCGAATGATTGAAGGAGCGATCAGGACTCGGTGTAATCGTAACAATTTCATGCCTGCTTAAAGGATGTCGCGTTGACTTTTCTCGCTGATGGTTTATTGGCTTTATCGTTACCAGAGTTGCTTTTAACCACGCTGATCCTCACCCACGTTACGATCCTATCCGTCACCATTTTCCTGCATCGCGCGCAGGCGCACCGCGCGCTCGATCTCCATCCCTGCGTCAGCCATTTCTTCCGATTTTGGCTGTGGCTGACCACCGGCATGGTCACCAAACAGTGGGTCGCCATCCACCGCAAGCATCACGCCAAATGTGAAACGCCAGACGACCCGCACAGCCCGCAAGTGCTCGGCATTCGCAAGGTGCTGTGGCAAGGGGTCGAGCTCTACCGCTCGGAAGCCCTCGACCGGGAAACTTTGGCGCGCTACGGGCATGGGACGCCCGATGATTGGTTGGAACGGCATGTTTACACTCCCCATGACCGACTCGGTTGCACCGTGCTGTTAGGCGTGGACCTGCTGCTGTTCGGCATCGTCGGCTTGACGGTCTGGGCGGTGCAACTGATCTGGATTCCCTTCTGGGCCGCGGGCGTTATCAACGGACTAGGCCATTACTGGGGTTATCGCAATTACGAACCGCGCGACGCTTCGACCAACCTGTCGCCGCTGGGCATTTTGATCGGCGGCGAGGAGCTGCATAACAACCATCACGCTTTCCCCAGTTCCGCCAAACTTTCCAACAAATGGTGGGAATTCGATATCGGCTGGTTTTATATCCAGCTATTGGGCCATCTAAAGTTGGCGCACGTGAAGAAAATCGCCCCGACCCCGCAACAACGCCCGGACAAGCAGATGATCGATCTGGACACCCTGCGCGCGGTCGTGCTCCACCGTTTGTACGTCATGGCCGATTTTGGGCGCGATGTCATCGCGCCGGTGCTGCGGGAGGAATTGCATAAAGCGGACAATCCACGGCGGCGCGTGTTGAAGCGAACCCGGCGCTTGTTGATTCGCGAAGCCGATCGCTTGAACGAACGCGAACGCGACCGGTTGAAGCATGCCTTGGCCATGAGCCAGCCGTTGCAAACGGTCTATGAGTTTCGGCTCGCCTTGCAAAGCGTCTGGAGCCGCACGACCTTCAGCCACGAAAAATTGCTGGCGACGCTACAAGAATGGTGCGCTCGCGCCGAATCGAGCGGCATTCAATCGCTGCGGGAATTCGCGCGGGCGTTGCGCGGCTACTCCACCCATCCGGCCTAAGCTCCACAATCAAAAACCCGCTCATGGCGGGTTTTTGATTCGGTTTCAGCGGTGCTCGCCAAAAGCATTATTTGATCTTGGCTTCCTTGTAAGGAACATGCTTGCGGACCACCGGATCGAATTTCTTCATTTCGAGCTTTTCCGGCGTGGTGCGCTTGTTTTTGGTCGTGGTGTAAAAATGCCCCGTTCCGGCGGTGGAAACCATCTTGATCTTATCACGCATGATCGTACTCCTGATTACACCTTGACGCCTTGAGCGCGCAGATCCACAAGCACGGCATCGATCCCGCGCTTGTCGATGATGCGCATCCCGTGCGACGACACCCGCAGTTTGACAAAACGGTTTTCGCTTTCGACCCAAAAACGATGGGAATGCAGGTTCGGCAAAAACCGGCGGCGGGTCTTGTTATTGGCGTGTGAGACATTATTTCCAGTGAGCGGACGCTTGCCGGTCACCTGACAGACTCTGGACATCGGAGTTTCTCCAACCGCAACAAATCGAATCGAGCGGTAAGCTTATAACAATTTTACGATCAAAGACATTGAGAGCGCGAAGCGCGAAAAGCAAACAACCCTCCTTGCGAGCAAGGAGGGTTTTGAATAGGGGCCTGGCGATAACCGACTTTAGCGCGAGTGATTCTCGCACGATCATA
>ERZ761602.679-NODE-679-length-70202-cov-6.750068_pt1 | contig 70202 bp, 58 predicted proteins | sample MGYA00512165_ERZ761602 | MGnify/ENA primary metagenome ERZ761602 (study PRJEB28899, sample SAMN02445085) | bioreactor sludge metagenome | biome: EBPR sludge; isolation source: Thorneside wastewater treatment plant | place: Australia: Brisbane, Thorneside Wastewater...
GCGTCCACCCCTCCTATTCAAGGAGGGGAGTTTTGGGAATTTGGAATCTGGAATCCGGAATTCTCAAAACCCGGGATTCAAAACCTTCTACCACCCCGTCCGCCGAAGCGGCGTCCACCCCTCCTATTCAAGGAGGGGAGCTCTCGGAATTTGGAATCTGGAATCTGGAATCTGGAATCCGGAATTCTCGAAACCCGGGACTCAAAACTCCCGGGCGTTTCAGGCGTTTCATGTGTTTCAGGCATTTCATTTCTTTCATCCGTTTCAACTGTTTCAGATGCATATACTCCCCGCAAAAAATGAAACAGCCGGAATTTGGAACAATGAAAAGCGGCTGCCGATCAGACAGCCGCCTTCATTTAGTTCTTGGATTGGATCAGTCTCGTTCGACGGCCATAGCGACCGAGTTGCCGCCGCCGAGGCAGAGTGCGGCGACGCCTTTCTTCGCGCCGCGACGCTTCATTTCAAAGAGCAGCGTGGTAAGAATGCGGCCGCCGGAGTTGCCGATGGCGTGGCCAAGCGCGACCGCACCGCCATTGACGTTGACCTTGTCCATCTCAAGCCCGAGTTCCTTCATCACGCCGAGTGCCTGTACGGAAAAAGCCTCGTTGAGCTCGAAGAGATCGACATCGCCCATTTCCCAGCCGGCCTTTTTGAGTACGTTGAGCACGCCCTGGACCGGAGCCATCATGATCAGCTTCGGCTCGATGCCCGAGGTCGCCGAAGCGACAACGCGAGCAAGCGGTTCGATGCCGAGTGCCGCCGCACGCTCTGCAGATGTGACGACCAACGCCGAAGCACCGTCGTTAACGCCGGGAGCATTGCCCGCGGTCACGGTGCCGCCGTCGCGTTTGAATGCGGGTTTGAGCTTGGCGAGCGTTTCCACCGTAGTATCCGGGCGGACCGGTTCGTCATAGTTGAGCACGATCGGGTCGCCCTTCTTCTGCGGTATCTCGACCGGAACGATCTCGTCGGCAAAGCGGCCGGCTTCCTGGGCTTCGGCGGCCTTACGATGCGAGTTAAAGGCAAAATCGTCCTGCTCTTCGCGAGAGATCTGGTACTTCTCGGCCACGACCTCGCCGGTATTGCCCATATGCCAATTTTCAAATGGACACCACAGCCCGTCTTGGATCATAAGGTCGGTGACCGTCTGATTGCCCATTCGGTAGCCATCGCGGGCACCGGGCATCGCGTAGGGGATATTGGACATCGATTCCATTCCGCCGGCAACAACGACTTCGGAGTCGCCGAGCTGAACTGCCTGCGAAGCCAGTGCAACGGCACGAAGTCCGGAACCGCAGACCATGTTTACCGTGAGTGCGGAAACCTCAGGCGGAAGCCCCGCCTTCAATGCTGCTTGACGGGCCGGAGCCTGACCGATCCCGGCCTGCACTACGCAGCCCATGATGACCTCGTTGACATCAGAACCTTCGATGCCGGCACGCTTGACCGCTTCTTTGATCGCGATTGCTGCAAGGTCGGGAGCCGTAAAACCCTTCAGGAGTCCCTGAAATTTGCCGGTCGGTGTCCGGGCGGCACTCAAAATAACTGCTTTATTCTTATCTGTCATTTTTCCTCAGATGATAAATATATATTTTCTGACTATAAGACGGAATTATATCAATTAGGTCCCTCGTCCGCCATCCTAGAAGCGATGAAAGCGTTCGCGGGCCTGCCTCTCAAGCTCCTCTCGGTGGTCGGGATGGGCAATGCGGATCAGTTCCCTCGCCCGCTGGCGAAGGTTCTTACCGTAAAGATCGGCGACGCCGTATTCGGTTACGATGTAGTGAACGTGGGCACGAGTGGTCACAACTCCGGCTCCTTCTTTAAGAAACGGCACGATCTTGCTCTCGCCCCGCGAGGTGCTCGAGGGCAAGGCGATGATCGGCTTTCCACCTTCCGAGAGCGATGCACCGCGGATGAAATCCATTTGCCCGCCAACTCCGGAATACTGCCGCCGGCCGATCGAATCGGCACAGACCTGTCCGGTCAGGTCCACTTCGATCGCACTGTTGATCGCCGTCACCTTCGGGTTGCGGCGGATGACGGATGTGTCGTTGACGTATCCGATGTCGAGCATGAGTACCTGCGGGTTGTCATCGACGAAATCGTACAGCCGCTTGGTGCCCATGACGAAACCGGAAACGATCTTACCGGGGTGCTTGGCCTTCTTGCGGCCATTAACCACACCGGATTCGACCAGATCGATCAGACCATCGGAGAACATCTCGGTATGAATGCCAAGATCTTTGTGGTTAGTGAGCGACGCGAGCACGGCATTCGGTATCGCACCGATACCCATTTGAAGCGTCGCTCCGTCGTCGATCAACTCCGCGATGGAGCGGCCGATCGCTTCATCGACTACCGTCGGAGCAGGAGGCGGTACCTCGGGCAGCGGCTCATCGACCTCGACGGCGAAATCAATATCCTTAATGTGAACGAGGGCATCACCGATAGTTCTCGGTACGTTCGGATTGATCTGTGCGATTACGATCTTCGCCGTATCGGCGGCCGCACGGGCGATATCTACCGAGACGCCAAGCGAGCAGAAGCCGTGCGAATCGGGCGGCGAAACGTTGATCAAAGCAACGTCCAACGGCAGCACTCCACGACGAAAAAGAGCCGGGATCTCAGAAAGAAAAACCGGAATGTAATCACCGCGGCCTTCGTTCACGGCCTCACGGACATTGCCACCGACAAAGAAGGCGTTCACGTGAAAAGAATCCTCATGCTCGGGCAGCGAATACGGTGCCCGGCCTTCGGTATGGAGATGCACGAGTTCGACGCCTCGCAATTCGCCCGAGCGGTCAACCATTGCCTCGATAAGTACTCGCGGGGCAGCCGCGACTCCATGGATAAAGACACGATCGCCGGACGCGATGGAACCGACAGCCTCTTCAGCAGAAACGAATTTCGCCATTACATTTGTATTTCACTTGCGTTCCGGAAGTTTAGCTTAACGAAAAACCTATGTTATCTTAGGAAGGTTTTTCAACAAAGTCGCAGCATTGAACAAGGAGGAGAATGATCTGTGCTTGTTTGTCTTGAAGGGAGTTCGCCCACCATTTTCGGCGAAAACAATTACAAATATTACGTTTGGGAAGCATACTTGACGACGCGCGAACGTCACGCGAAATACATTCCCGGACCCGCCGCGATCTCGATGTCCGGCAGCCAGATCAACATCCGCAAGATGGCCGATTGGGCATGCGCCTTCATTGAAGCACGGCAGGAGAATGTTTTTCTGATCGGCTGGAGCCGCGGTGCCGCCGCCTGCATTCAAACAGCGTATAACCTAAAGAATAAGGGCCGTTCAGTCGAGGCAATGTTTCTTTTCGATGCTGTTGACCAGGACACATCGACCAACTCCGACCTCAACTTCATCCCGAGCAGCGTCGTGAATTGCTATCATGCGATAGCTACGAAAAAAAGCTGGATAGACCGGCAGATATTTCCGACCTGCGGCAAACAGGCCGCGAGCGGCGTTAACCTTGTAAAAAAGGACTTTGATACAACCCACGGCGGAATTGCCGGGGCAGGTGACGGAATCGGCGACGCGGGTTCCAAGGTCTGGATGTGGGAACAGATGCGTAAGCATGGTGTTGTATCTTAATTTCCAGCCTTGCTTGGATCGTCTTCCTGTAGGAATATTCCATGGTCAGCCGTGGGAAGTGCCTTCATATCCCGAACACAGACGTAATAGCCGAAGAAGATGAGAATTATGCCCACGAATTCTCCAATGTATAACGCTTCGACCATACCGGCCTTTGCCATTCCGCCACCGATCCCCGGCAGGATCGCTCCGATCGTGATCAGGGTATTTCCAATCGCTCGATTAAAGCCGTTCTCAACTTTCGAGAATCGGATGGCGCTATAGGCCGCAGACCCTATCAAGAAGATGGCAGCATAACCATTGATAAATGGTGTAAGAAGCCGAACCCACTGCCACTCGAGAGCGGCACCACTTGGCCGAAAAGTCTCAAGCGAGGCAACATTTGTTGGTGAAAGCAACACGGCGATCGAGGCGAAGATAATGAAGGGCAACGAGATCGCAGTCAATACAAGCGCCGTCTTTCTGCGTAAGTGTAAGAAAACTGATCCCTGAGCCAGCGGATAACCACCTAGGATCGCACCGGCAACGTATATTTATTAAGCATTGGTGTATTGCCGCTCAAGGTGACTATGGATTCCAACAAAGTCCCTAGTCCATAGGTAAGCACACCGATCGCCCACCAAAGCAGATGCGGGCCGCCGAGGGTGAAATACCTTTTGCCGATATGCACAAAAAAAGAATGCGCAAAAAATGGTCGTAAGGATCGGCAGATAGTGCACGATAAGCAGATTCGTAAATACGGTATCCATAATACTCTCTTGTGAAATGCAATGTAGTTCGAAGCGGTCAAACCGAATTTGCGGTTCATTTCGCAATTGTCTTAATCTAGGATCATGACTAATGCTCAGAGCTTCGTACCTGGAGATTTTCTTGTATTTCAGCTCGAATCCGGCTACGGGCTGATGCGTCTCTTGGCCATCGGAGCCCAGGCAGGAGAGGCTGTCTGGCACGTGCGGGGTTACTCCGACCTTTTCTTTGATACCGAAAACGCCGAGGAGCGTGCACTTAACGGCGTTCTTGGCGTCGCAGTCAGACACGTCGCATTGACCGAGCGAGCGTTTGAGAGCACTCAGGTCTCCCGCCTCGCTCATCGAGACCTTGAACCGGAGCTTCTCGCCCTAGTAAAGGCGTGGGAAAACGATCCGGAAAGGGTAGTCTCAGACCGCTCGGTTCGCCTCCATCTTGGCTTACGCTAAACCACGTCGCTTCAATTCCTTAGTTATCAAATTAAGCTCCCGGCTTACCTGCCCTGTCACCGACGTATTCTCCTCCGCACGGCGGATAAGATACGGGACCGCATCCTTTACCGGCCCATACGGTACATATTTCGACACGTTATAGCCGTGCTTTGCGAGTATGTAGGAAAGATTGTCGCTCATCCCGAAGAGCTGTGAAAAATATATGTGCGGATGATTATTCGGGATATTCTCGTCATACATCCGCTTTGCAAGGTGATAGCAGCTTGCTTCGTTATGCGTGCCCGCGACGAATGCCACTTCATCCAGGTGCTTTAGGCAATAGTCAACGGCTGCATCGAAATCGAGATCGGTTGAGGCTTTGTCCGGCTGGATCGGTGACGGATATCCCATCTCCTTTGCCCGTTCGCGTTCCTTTTCCATATAGGCGCCGCGGACGATCTTGATACCGAGCTTGTAACCGCCCTTACTCGCCGCCCTACGTGCTTCCCTTAGGAACTCAAGACGATCGTGCCGATACATCTGGATCGTGTTGAAAACTATTGGACGTTCAGAGTTGTACTTCTCCATCATCTCCGTCGCAAGGCGGTCGATCGCGTCCTGAACCCACGATTCTTCAGCATCGATGAAAACGGGCTGCTTGAGCTTGAAAGCAAGTCCGCAGATCTCGTCAACGCGCCGCAAGATCGATTCACACTTCATCTGTCCCTTGGCATCGAGCTTTTGCTTTGTAGACATCTTCTCGAGCGTGCCGAGCGGTGCAATACCTGAAAACTTGAACACAGCGAACGGGATGTTCGCATCATCCTTCGCGCGTTCGACCGTCCGCTTGATCTCTTCCGCCGTGCGGTCGAAGTCCTCTTCGTGAGTTTTGCCCTCGACCGAATAATCAAGGATCGTTCCAATGCCGGCCCTACCGAGGCGTTCGATCGTCTTTTGCGAATCCTCGATCGTCTCGCCACCGCAAAACTGCTCGAATACGGTTTCACGGATCAGTCCCTCTACCGGAAGTCCGATAGAAAGGGCAAATTTCGCCATTCCGGTGCCGAGCGAATTAAGGAACGGTGAATTCATCATCCGGAACAGGCGGTACTTCTCTTTCAGTTCGGAATCGGTACGGTCGGCAAAGGCAGTGGCGGTGTCGTTGAAGTCAAGAGTGAAGTCGCTCATAACAATGGCGTCTTTACGGCGCGAAAGCCTAGGTTATTGAAAAGGATAGCTTTTGTAAAATTGTAAGGCGAACCGAGATGGATTAGTATCTAGGTTTTTATTGACGAGTAAAGATTATTTGTATGAGTAAAGGCTTACCGAAACGTTCCGAGAACTATCCGGAATGGTACAACGAATTAGTTAAACGTGCCGGGCTTGCGGAAAACTCAGCCGTCCGCGGGTGTATGGTGATCAAGCCATACGGCTTCGCTATTTGGGAAAAAATGCAGCGTGCACTCGACGATATGTTCAAGGCAACAGGGCACCAGAATGCTTACTTCCCGCTCTTCGTCCCGCGGTCGTTCCTAGAAAAAGAGGAAGAACACGCTGAAGGCTTCGCGAAGGAATGCGCGGTTGTTACGCACTATCGACTGAAGGCGGATCCGAGCGGAAAAGGGCTGATGGTTGACCCCGACTCGAAGCTCGAGGAAGAATTGATAGTCCGGCCAACGTCTGAGACCGTCATCTGGAACGCTTACAAGAATTGGATCCAGTCTTGGAGGGACCTCCCGATCCTGATCAACCAATGGGCGAACGTCGTCCGATGGGAAATGAGAACACGTATCTTTCTCCGGACAACGGAGTTCCTTTGGCAGGAGGGCCATACAGCACATGCGACGGAGCAGGAAGCCGTTGCCGAGACCGAGCAGATGCTTGGAGTTTATGCCGACTTTGCCGAGAATTGGATGGCGATGCCGGTCATTCAAGGTGTAAAGACGCCAAGCGAGCGGTTTGCCGGGGCGGTTGAAACTTACTGTATCGAAGCCCTAATGCAGGATGGTAGAGCCCTTCAGGCCGGGACCTCACATTTCCTCGGGCAGAATTTTGCCCGCTCGTTCGACGTAAAATTCGTTAACAAAGAAAACCAGCTCGAGTTTGCGTGGGCGACGAGTTGGGGCGTCTCGACTCGGCTGATGGGAGCGTTGATAATGGCCCACTCCGATGACAATGGACTCGTGCTTCCCCCTAAGCTTGCACCTATCCAAGTTGTTATTGTGCCTATCTACAAGACCGAGGAAGACCTCAGGAAGATAAGCGAACGCATCGATCCGATAATCCTGGAACTCAAGGCCCTCGGTATCACCGTCAAGTACGACGACGACGACAAACAGCGTTCAGGTTGGAAGTTTGCTGAGTATGAGCTAAAGGGTGTGCCCGTCAGGCTTGCGGTCGGTATGCGTGATCTCGAAAATGGCACGGTCGAGGTCGCCCGCAGAGATACACTCACCAAGGAATCTCGGCCGATCGAGAGCGTTGCCGAATACATCAGGAGACTACTCGAAGAGATCCAGTCAAACATATACGCGCGAGCTATGGAGTTCCGGGAAGCAAACACATTTACTGTTGATAGCTGGGACGAATTCAAGGAACAGATAGAAAAAGGCGGATTCATCTCTGCCCATTGGGACGGAACAGCAGAAACAGAAGCGAAGATCAAAGAAGAGACCAAGGCTACGATCCGTTGCGTTCCGCTAAATTCGATCGAAGAGGCTGGCAAATGCGTCTATTCGGGAAAGGAATCAGCCAAACGTGTGATCTTTGCCCGGGCCTATTAGATTGCTTTTCGTCAACTTTTTCGTTGAAAGCGGCGTCTAAGCTACAGGCCACGGGGAGTTATCGATCACGGGCCGTTTTTCGCTGGTCAGTAACCGGTATGTTTGCCAATGTTTGGAGATCTGACGGATGAACAGCTTGTGACCGCGGCCGTGGGTGATGACCCCGATGCTTTCGGCGCGCTTGTCAAGCGCTGGGAACGAAAGATCTTTGCACTTTGTTTCGGTATGCTCGGCCGCGAGGACGAAGCCAAGGACGCGGCTCAGGAAACTTTTGTTTCAGCTTACCGCAACATCAAGAATTTTCGTGGCGATGCGAAAGTTTCGAGCTGGCTGCATCGGATCGCGGTCAATCAATGCCTGACGATCAAGCGGCGACAAAAGGCTAGGCCCGAAGAGTATCTCGACGAGGAAACGAACGAAGCGGAGCGGGTTTTCGTTGCACCAGCTAGGAACTCACCTGCGAGTACGACGGAACAGGCCGAGCGGCTTTACCATGTTCGAAACGCGGTAACTTCACTTCCTCCGGAACTCAGGCAGGTGGTCGTTATGAAAGAATTTGAAGAAATGACCTTTCAGGAGATATCTGAAACTCTCGAAGTACCATTGAGCACGGTCAAGAGTCGGCTATACACAGCACTTAAGCAATTGCGGGCGAAACTTGATCGGCTGCCGATAGAGGTAGCGTAGAGGCGATGAAGCACGAAACGATAAAATTTGAGAGCGGATGTGAACGTTCAGCGGAGATTCTTCCCTACATTTACAGGGAGGGCTCCGATGTCGATTGCGACAGGTTCGACGCCCATCTCGCCGACTGCGTGGCTTGCCGCGACGAGTTTGCCGCAATATCGTTCGCTCGTTACTCCGTTTACGAATGGCAGATGGAAGAATTTGCCCCGCTCGCAACGCCCGACTTTGTTGCAGCGTTTCAGCCAAAGGCGATTGATGCCGCAACCATCGATTGGTTCGAAAGCATCAGGGGATGGTTTACCCTGCCGCAGCGTCTGGCTTTTTCTGGCGGTTTTGCCGCAATACTCGTCGGGATAATCACCGGAGCGGTTTATTTAACCCTGCCGAAAACGAGTAAGACTGAAGAGGCAGCAACCGTAGCCGTTCCTGCAGTCTCTCAGCCCGCCCCTGTTCTGGTAAAAGAAGCCGTGATTGATAACAACGAACCATCGGTCTTACCGGCTGAGCCTGTCGAGATCGAGGTTGCTCGAAAAGCTTTGAATCCGGTATCGCGTAAAACTGCGGTGAAAAGAGCCCCGGTCGAGAAACAGCCATCGGATAACATTGTCGCAACTGTACAACCCGCCGAACTGCCGCGGCTTACCGAAGACGATGATGATCTCGATTATGGACTTCGTCTTGCGGACCTCGTCGCGGATATTGAGACGCGTGAGGATGAATAGATGCAGATTAATTTAAGGACAGTGCCACGGTTTTTGCTGCTATTCCTCGCGGCTTGCACACTTTTTGGAGCGGTTGTGTTGGGTCAGGACGGCAAAGAAAAGGAAGAGCCGGAAACTCCGCCCGTACAAGAACGGCCGAACCTGATGCGCGCTCTAGGTCTGAGGCCTGAACAGGTGCAGCAGTTCCGAAGATTCAATCAGGATTGGAGGCCGAAACGCCAAGCGGCTGCTATGCAGCTCAGGCTTGCCAATCGCGAGCTCGATCAAGCCATCTATGCAGACGCGCTTGATGAAGCTATGGTTCGAGCTAAACTCGCCGCTTTTCAGGAGGCCCAGAAAGAGGTAGCCCGTTTACGGTTTGAAGAGGAGCTGGCGATTCGTAAGATACTGGACCCCGAGCAGCTTCAGCGTTTTAGGGAACTACGCAGGCGCTTTGCAGAGAACCGGCAACAGCGCCAGCTTCGCCGACAGGAAAATCAACCCGGACCGGTGCGTCCTAATCGCCCGGGTCAAAGACTCGCTCCCGGAAACCGCCAGCCGCGTCCGATAAACTAAACGAATTACATCCAGCCGCCAACGGGCCGTCAACGAAAGGGCGGCTTTTTGTTTGCCGTTTTCCAGGCTACGTTGTAACCTTACCGTGTTCTTCTTTGATGAACTGCCGACCCGTTTTCCGATGAATCCCCTTTTCAGATTTATCGCCGAGCTGCAGGATGTGAGCCTTCTGCTTTGGCGCTCGATCATAAGCCTGCGGCATGGCCCGAGGTACTTCGCCGAAACGCTACGTCAAATGGATATGATCGGTGTGGGTTCCCTCCCGATCGTTCTTCTAACGGGTTTTTTCACGGGTGGCGTGCTTGTTCTGCAGACTTACCCGACTCTTGAGTATTACAGCATACAGAACGAATCCGGCCGCTCTGTCGCGACCTCGCTGATCCGCGAACTCGGTCCGGTGCTATCGGCCTTAATGGTTTCGGGCAGGATCGGGTCGGCAATTTCCGCCGAACTTGGGTCGATGGTCGTATCTCAGCAGATCGAGGCGATGCGCGCTCTCGGAACCGATCCGATTCGAAAGCTCGTCGTTCCCCGGATTGCTGCACTCATCTTGATGTTGCCGTTATTGACGGTCGCCGCGGATATTTTCGGCCTGATTGGCGGAGGTATTGTCGCAAACTATATCTATAGCCAGGACGTTCAGGTTTTTGTGGAGTCTGTCCGGAACGGGATCTCGACCAAGGATATTGTTGGCGGAATGATAAAGCCGCTTTTCTTTGGATTGATCATCGGCGTGGTTGCATGCCACAAGGGTTTGAGCACTAGAGGCGGTACAGTTGGCGTTGGCCGCTCGGTGACGAACTCGGTCGTCACAGCCTCGATCTGGGTGATCATTTTCGACTTCTTTCTCGCAAAGGCATTGCAATACCTTCTCGACATCGGTCGCCTCTGACACGTATAATCGGGGAAATTTATGCTCGCTGACGAAGGCAATAGCGTACTTCCGCTCTCGGACGACGTCGAATTTTCTGATATGGAGGAGGCGGTCGACGCCCCCGAACGGATCGCTCCGGTTATCGAGTTTCGCGACATCTGCCTCGCGTTTGATGAGAAAGTCATTCTTGACGGCATTAGTTTCTCCGTTCGGCGGGGTGAGACAAAGATCATTCTCGGGCGAAGCGGCGGGGGCAAATCTACCATCATCCGTCTTATTCTCGGGCTTATCAAACCCGATGCCGGCCGCATCCTGATCGATGGCGAGGACATTACGGATTACGACGAGCCGGAGCTAATGCAGGTCAGGCAAAAGATCGGCATGGTATTTCAGGAAGGAGCTCTTTTTGATTCCCTTCCGGTTTACGAGAACGTGGCTTATCGGCTCCGCGAGCAAGGCACCGAAGAGGAAGAAGTCGATGCCGAGGTTCGTCGAATGCTGCGGTTCGTTGCCCTTGAAGATGCGATCGACAAAATGCCGAATGAGCTTTCCGGGGGAATGCGGCGTCGCGTCGGTATCGCACGGGCACTTGTCGGCGACCCGGAAATCGTACTCTTTGACGAACCAACAGCCGGACTCGACCCGCCGACGGCGAGGACCATTTGCGAGCTTGCCATCAAGCTGCGTGACCTTCATGACGTTTCGTCGATCTTCGTCACGCACGAGATGAACAACCTTCGATATCTTTCATCGGAATACGCAGTGATAGACGAGAACGGCGAGGTCCGATTTGAAAAAGAAGGGGAGCGGCTTTGCATGATCAATACGGAGATCATGATGCTTCGAGACGGAAAGATCGGCTTTCAAGGAAAGGATGAGGAACTTATGCGTTCCGATGATCCTTACATTAGAACGTTCGTACACGGCAAATAGGAGCATTGGCAATACGATGGTACAAACAAGGAATTCACTAACGCTTTCTCAGCTACGTGTCGGTATTTTTGTTCTTGCCGGGCTGCTTGTACTCGCGTTTCTGATACTCAATTCGACTGGCGACTTTAACCCCTTCGCCAAGCGGCTAGTTCTTAAAGCGCGCTTTGCGACCGCCGACGGACTTAAATCCGGCTCAGACGTACAGCTTGCAGGTATTCGTATTGGCCGGGTCCAGGAGGTCATCTTTCTCCCGCCGGATTCTCCGGAGAATGAAAAGATCGAAGCTCGAATGCTTGTTGACGCTGAACTGAACGGCCGCCCGATCACCGAAAGGATAAGGACCGACTCGACTGCCCAACTTATTGCCGTTTCCGTTTTAGCAAACGAAAAGATCATCAATATCTCGCCTGGTACGGCCGACGGTTCGGCGGTCGCCGAGAATCACGTTCTCGAATCGAGCGAGGCAATTTCCGTAAATCAGCTCACGAAGACTGGAAATGACCTCCTTCAGCAGATAAACAAACTCGCCGTTCCCGCCAATGAGATCCTCAATAAGGCGAATCAAGGCGAAGGCACTATCGGTCGGATAGTCAATGACGAGTCGCTTTACAATAACCTCGACGCGACAGTAGCCGAAACCAAGCTGACAATGGTGAAACTCCAGAATACGATCGATAAGATAAACAGCGGCGAAGGGACCGCCGGGCAGCTAATTAACGACAGGCAGCTCTACGAAAACCTGAACAAGACCGTTGTCCAACTCGAGGGTATCTCTAATGACATCCGTACCGGTCGCGGCACAGCAGGTAAGTTTGTTACCGACGATGCCCTTTACAACGAAACACGGGCGGCGATAATCGATCTTCGGACCACAGCGAACAAGATCGGTGCGATCGCTGATGACCTGAAAAGCATCACAGGCCCGCTCTCGGGCGGCGAAGGGTCCCTCGGTAAGTTCCTGAAGGACGAGCAGCTTTACGACAACGCCCGCGACACGCTCGCCCGCTTTAATGCGACCGCAGCTAAGCTCGAAACAATCCTCGGCGACGCTCAGGCTGGAAAAGGAACCGTGGGAAGGCTCGTCACCGACGAAACGCTCTACAACAATCTGAATCAAACCGCATCGAACATCAATCAATTCTCAAGTGAAACTACAAAACTGATCTATGATTTCCGCCAGAATCCGAAGAAATTTCTTCGTATAAAACTTTCACTCTTTTAGCGTTTCCGATATTCGCGAGCAGCTATTGACGTCCGCTTGTCATCTCTTTATACTGCATATTCAATACGGATATGCAATATTGACGCATAAGTATGCGATTCGATGGATAAGCACGTCAGATTACAGGAAATTTTGAAGCTCGTCGGGGAACGAAAGATCGGTCGGCAGGAGGAGCTTGCCGCACTTTTGACAGAGCGGGGATTTGGCGTTACGCAAGCAAGCGTTTCGCGGGATCTTGACGAACTTGGGATCGTCAAGACAGGCGGAATTTACACATTGCCGGCCCTGGATAAGCGAAAAGCAAAGCTCGGCGTTAGAAGTATCGAAGCGGCAGGCGATTCGCTGATCGTCGTAAAGAGCGAGCCCGGCTTTGCCTCGGCGGCCGCAACGCATATTGATTCGGAAGGCATCGCCGAGATCGTCGGAACCATCGCGGGCGACGACACGATCTTCGTTGCTGTTCGCAAAGCGGATCAGCAGCGTTCGACCATAAAGCGACTATTAGAGATATTTGGCGGTTAGATGAACAAAACAGGGACCAGAATACGGGTAGGGATCTTCGGTGGATCGGGCTATGGAGGCAGCGAACTATTGCGCATCCTGCTATTCCATCCGAATGCAGAGATAGTTTTCGTCACGGGAAACGAGCATGCCGGCAAGTCGGTAACCGATGTCCACCGTAACCTCAATTCTCTTACAGATCTGCAATTCACTGCAATCACTGATGATCTGAGCGAACTTGGCGAGATCGAGGTTGCGTTTTTCGGCCTTCCGCATGGGCAGGCTTTAGAACTCGTACCGCGGTTACAATCGGGCGTTAAAGCGATAGACCTTTCGGGCGATTTCCGGATCAATGATCCGGGGATCTTCGAAGCATTTTACAAGAAGCCGCATGCGGGTGAACTTCAAAAGAAATTCGTATACGGATTAACGGAAACAAATCGCGAGGCGATAGCCAGAGCCGGGCATATTGCCAATCCCGGTTGCTTTGCGACAGCGGTGTCACTGGCTCTCTCGCCGCTAATCGCGAAAGGCCTGGTCACCGGAAAGCTGATAGTCGATGCGAAGACGGGGTCGTCGGGATCCGGAGCAAAGTCCGCTGCTAATACGCACCACCCGCAGCGAGTGAATTCGTTCTATGCCTACAAGCCATTCTCACATCAGCATGTGCCCGAGATCGAACAGCATCTCGGTTCCCTTGGTACGCTGGAAGAGCCGCTGGTTTTCATGACACACAGCCTGCCGGTTTCGCGAGGCATTTTCGCGACGTGCTATGCCGCACTTGATCGCGAGATGACCAGGGAAGAGTTGGCGAACGTATTTCGCGAGTTCTATCGAGATGCATTCTTCGTTCGAATTGTGGAAGGCTCTCCGGATATCAATTGGGTAAAGAACACAAACTTCTGCGACATTGCGGTTCACGTTTCCGGCCGGAATGCCGTGGTCTTTTCGGCGATAGACAATCTGGTCAAAGGAGCGGCCGGGCAAGCGGTACAGAATATGAATATCATGTTTGGGCTCGATGAGAAGACCGGACTGGTGTTTCCGGGAAGCAATCCGTGATGAATTTTAAAGAGATCAAAGTAAAGGAAGACTCCTTTCAGGTGGCCACTTATGCCAAGATGCCGATCGCCGTAGAGCGTGGGCAGGGTGCTTGGGTGTGGACTAGCGAGGGCGAGAAGTATCTTGACCTCTATGGCGGCCACGCTGTCTGCGCGACCGGACATTCGCATCCGCGGGTGGTTGATGCGATCAAAGATCAGGCAGAGAAGGTGCTCTTCTATTCGAATCTGGTTTATAGCGATATCCGCGGCCGGGCGGCAGAGAAGCTCGTCTTGGTGGCTCCCGCAGAACTTACGCAGGCTTTTTTCTGCAACTCTGGAACGGAAGCTAACGAGAACGCCATGCGAATGGCCCGGATGGCAACCGGTAGGCAGAAGATCGTTTCGTTCGACGGCGGGTTTCATGGACGAACGGCGGACTCGATCTCGGCGACGTTTCTTGGACAATACCGAAAGATCGGTGAGCCAAATGTTCCCTTTCATGTCGAGGCTGTCTTTGGCGATATCGAGAGTGCCGAGCAGCTTGTCGATGGTGATACGGCCGGTGTGATCCTTGAGCCGATCCAATCGATGGCCGGAGTTGCAGAAGCCTCGCCGAAGTATTTCGCGGCTCTCCGGGAGATCTGCGACAAGACAGGGGCAATGCTCATTTTTGACGAGGTTCAAACCGGTATCGGACGCACCGGCAATTGGTTCTTCGCAGGCAGCGAACTCGCCGCAGGTGTCGTCCCGGACGTTGTAACTCTTGCAAAATCGCTCGGCAGCGGCGTTCCGGTGGGAGCCTGTCTCGTGAATGAACGCATCTCATCAGCGATAAAGATCAACGATCTTGGTACGACATTTGGAGGCGGGATGATCGCAATGGCTGCCGTGTTAGCAACGCTTGAGGCGATAGAACAAGACGACATGATGCAAAATGCCCGAGCAGTCGATCTTAGACTTCGCAATGCTTTGAGTAGTATGCCTGGTATTGTAAGAATACGAGGCAAAGGATGTCTCCTTGGTATCGAGTTTGTAACGGCGTGCAAACCTTATTACGAAGCACTGCTGGCAGATCACGTGATTACCGGTACCTCAAGCGACCCGAGTGTGCTCAGACTGTTGCCGCCGCTTTGTGTTGATGCGGAGGCCGCCGCGATTGCATTGGTGAAAGCGGTTTCCGAAATGAGTGCAAACTAGGAAGTGGAAAGTGACGGGCGTATCATGTGTCATTTCGCCACTGCAGCATCTGCATTTTTTACAATAAATGAATTTTCTATCCACTGGCTACTTCAACCTTGACGAATTGAATGAACTCATCGAGTCCGCGATGAGGTTCAAGAATGGGCATACGGAGCGCCCGCTTGAGGGCAGATCGGTTGCTCTTGTCTTCTTCAATCCGAGCCTTCGGACACGCGCCTCGATGCAGGTCGGCATCTTTGAACTCGGCGGTAATGCCGTGATCCTTGAGCCAGGGAGCACGTCGTGGACTCTCGAACACCGTGAAGGTGTAGTGATGGACGGCAACAAGACGGAGCATTTGAAGGAATTTGTCCGGGTTCTTGAGCGTTATGTCTCAGCGATCGGAGTTCGAACGTTTGCAGAGATGAATGACTGGGGGGCGGAAAGAACGGATCCGATATTGAATGCCTTTGCCCGGTACGCCAACGTTCCCGTTATCAATCTTGAATCTGCAATGCACCATCCTTGCCAGGCAATGGCGGACATGATGACGATCCACGAGAAACTCGGTAATGAGAAGAAGAAGGTGCTGCTGACATGGGCATGGCATCCAAAGCCGCTACCAATGGCCGTACCGAACAGTTTTGCTCTCGCTGCGGCACAGTTTGGCCACGATATTCGAATCGCTCACCCTAGAGGCTACGAGCTAGATGAGGAACTGATCCGAGAGGTGAAACATTTTGCGGCGGAAAGCGGCGGAAGCATGGAGATAACGCACGACCTTGAGGCAGCTTACGATGGCGTTGATGTGGTTTACTCAAAGAGTTGGGGCGGCAAGGATTTTTACGGCAATGCTGACGCCGACATCGCACATCGTGGACCGTTTCGCGAACAATGGATCGTTGACGAGCAGAAAATGGGCCTGACCAACGACGCGATCTTTATGCATTGCCTGCCAGTTCGGCGAAATGTGATCGTAAAGGACGCAGTTATCGACGGGCCGCGGTCTGTGGTGATCAATGAGGCCGAGAACCGACTGCACGTACAAAAAGCGATGCTGACGAAGCTATTGAGATGAACATCGAAACACTAGATATTCTACGCGAGGCACTTCCATACATCCAACGATTTCAGGGTAAGACCTTCGTCGTTAAGTTTTCGGGTAAGGTCACCGAGGACCGGGAAAACCTTTCATCGCTCGCAGAGGAATTGGCTCTGTTGCATCAGGTCGGCATTCGGGTCTGCGTCATCCACGGCGGCGGCAAGCAGCTAACGGAACTTGCCCAAAAACTAGGCGTGGTTCAGACAGTTATCGAAGGTCGCCGGGTGACCGACGACGACACCCTCGACCTCGCCAAGATGATATTCCGCGGGAAAATTAATACGGAGATCCTTGCTCAACTTCGCGGTCGAGGCATCGACGCTGTCGGGCTTTCGGGCGTTGATGGCGGCGTGATCAAGGCGGTTCGGCGGCCGCCGAAGAACGTAATCAACAAAGAGACCGGCGAAGTAAAGTCGATCGACTACGGCAATGTCGGGGACATTGTTGAGATTGACACGCACCTTCTCGATCTCTTGCTCGGCGGCGGCTATTTGCCCGTCATCTCTTCTCTAGCAGCAGATGACAGCGGCAAGGTCTTCAATATAAATGCTGACACGATCGCGGCGGAGATCGCAGTTAGTCTGAAAGCAGAAAAGCTGATCCTGCTTTCGGATGTGAACGGCATTTACCTTGACCCAAACGACGAGACTACGAAGCTCGACCGGCTTACAACAGTTGACGCATTCAGGATGATTAAGAGCGGAAAAGCGAGCGGCGGGATGATACCAAAGCTTCAAAGCTTAACGTCGTTGCTCAGCCGCGGCGTCGGCTCCGCTCACGTCATAAGTGGTTCGGAACGCAATGCCCTTCTTGCCGAAGTCTTCACTGACGAAGGCACGGGCACGATGATCGTAGCATCCTAGAAGCCCCAAGCTATTCAGCCGCAATAAACTCGATTTCTGATACCGAGTCGATTGGCGTTATGACGCGTACCGGATCGAAAAAGATGTAGCGCTTGTGTTTGATCGACACGATCAGAGTCTCACCGGCATCAATACCGTCCAGTTCAAAATAACCAAATGGATTCGTCAACAATGGCACCTCGAAACCGTCCTGGCGAGTTACGACGATAAGCGCACCGGGAATGCCCATACCATCTGGCGTCGCTGCTCGTCCAATCAAAGTCACGCCGGCAGCGGTCGGAGCAAAGCAAAACGGAATTGTATCCACAGTCGCTCCATTCTGGCCGACTGCACCGGAGGTGGCACCATTTGCTGGGAATTCGCTCAATGCGTCCGAGGTTGTCGTCCCAGATGTGCCGCCGTTCGCAGTTCTCACCGGGGCCCCGGTTCGGACCGCAATGAAACCGCCGCCGCCGCCGCCGCCGGGACCAGCAGCTTCGTTCGAGGAAACGATGTCCTGATTACCGCCACGCCCGCCGTTTGCGTCGATCGGAACCGTTGTCAGGTTCGCATTATAAAGAACGATAGTGCCACCCGCTCCGCCTCCACTTCCTGCATCATTGCCAGGAGACAGCGCATCAGCCCCAGCCTGCCCATTTGACCGAATCGAGCCACTGCCAGTAACTGTATCGGCGATCAGGAAAACAATACCGCCGCCGTCACCGCCATCGCCGCCGACGTTATTGTTAGCCTCGCCCGCACCGCCTCCGCCGCCCAGGAAAAGTCGGCTGGCTGGATCATTGTTCACAGGACGCCCGCCGAGGCCCCCGACCTCCCTCCGCTCATCGGGCGTTCCCCATGCGGGATCATTTGGGCCATTAACTTCCGCATCAAGGTCATTCAAAGACAATGTGTACCCTCCTCTGCCGCCGCCGGAGGAGTCGGTACGAGCATTGCCGTTTGCTATGTACCCGGGATCGAGAGCCCATGCGAGATTCGATCCTCCGACCATTGCCCCCTGTCCTGACCATGGATTCCCGTTGTTGCCGTTCGCTCCTCCTCCGCCGCCGCCATTGTGACTATTCCCGCCGCCGCCAGCGTTGGCCGGTGCACCACGTCCATACCGGCCAAAAAGAAGATCGTACTCCGGCCCGAAGCCCGCTATTCCTTCACCTTTCGCCGCAGCCTCATGTAAGAGAGCGGTTCTGTATGTTGTTATGCCGCTCCAAAATATACTTCGATAGACGCCGCCACGAAAACCTCGCCCTGAACCGTCTATCACCCCATCAATTAGCAGCGTACCAAATATGCGCAACGCCAGAACTCCTCCGGTCGTTCCATTCCATGGCTCGGGAACAATACTTGCCGAGGCATTCACTGTAAGATTCAAGAAATGCGGAATCCGAACTACCTGAGTCTTTCCGGCTGCGGAATAGCTGTTTCGTAATCCTGAAACACAGTTTCTGTTGTTGATCGTAATGTCATTTCCCGCAACACTCGAAACATATACGATCTCATATGATCCGGCTCCATTCAGCGCTGTAACCGACCCATAGTCCACGGAATCGGAAGTGATGATTGTTGCACCTTGCATTTGGATGATCATCAAGAGGTCACCCGTGCTTAAAGGCCCGATCTCCGGTATTGGGCTATCGAGGTCGGCAGCGTTGGTGACGGTGATCGTCGTTGAACCAGCCGATGCATCGGACGCAAGAACCGCATATTCGTTAAGAACAGTATCTGCCGCCGTGACCGTATAGTTGCCGTTCGAACCGATCAGTTGCGGGACCTTCGGATCTTTGTTTAGGGATTTCAGCGAACTTGGAATCTTTGAATCAATATCTCCTTTGTGGTAATCGAGTGACTGTCCGGATGAAGCCAAAGTAAAGGCTAAAATGGAAATACCAGCCAATACGAGCAATGAACCAATTGCAGTGGCGTGCCAAAACGAATAAGGGACTTTCATGGGATTGTGCTCCTCTAATAAAATATCCATAGCCAGGGTTTCCCATCTATCACCTAGTACTAGATAGTAAAGATGAAACCTGGACAAGTTCGAGAGTTACAGATTAAAGCACGATTACGGGAGCGTTTTCAAGAACTTTTGCTATAAAGAGAGAAAAAAGGAAATAACCTTAAGCGGCTATTTCCTTCATTACCTGGTGCTGAGGGCGGGACTCGAACCCGCACGGATCGCTCCACACGCCCCTCAAACGTGCGCGGCTACCAATTACGCCACCTCAGCAAACTTTTCAAACTTGAGCGAACTAATTGTTCGCCGCCGGCCGCTCCTGGCCGGTCTCTTCCGCAATCGCATTCGAAGCCGGAGCCGCAGAATTCGCGGCTGGCTGCGCAGCGTTCGCATTCGACACCGGAGCGGAATTCGCGTTCGAATCTCCGACCGCAGACGGAGCAGTGGTCTCAGTCACGGGTTCCGCGACCGTATCGAGCACCGAAACCCCGCCGCGAAGCGCCGGAAGCGAAATCAGGAATGCCGAGACCATGAACACCGATGCTGCAACGATCGTGATCTTTGCGAGGATCGTTGCTGTCCCGCGCGGATTGAAGGCCGAACTCGAGATATTGCTCGTGAAGAGCGCTCCCGCGTCGGTCTTACCCGGTTGCAAGAGAACCGATGCGATCAGAACGATGCACGAGATAAAAAACAATGTATAGAGAACGTAGATCAAATCTTTCTACTCCCGCAAAGCCGATCAGGTTCATGCCCGATAGTTAACGATCTTTGCAAAACTTTCCGCCTCGAGGCTTGCCCCGCCGACCAATGCACCGTCAATGTCTCCCATCGACATCAACTCGCGAATGTTGTCCGGTTTGACCGATCCTCCATAGAGAATCCGCATCGCTTCGGCTGCCTGATCACCGTGTGTCCCGGCAACCTCCCGGCGGATATGCCCGTGCATTTCTTGAGCCTGTTCCGGCGTGGCGGTTTTACCCGTACCGATCGCCCAAACAGGCTCGTAAGCGATTATGATACGTTCCATATCATCGGGTGTCAAACCTGCTAGGCCACCCGCGAGTTGCCCCGAGACGACCGACTCCGCATTCTCCGCTTCCCTCTCGGCAAGGTGTTCGCCGACGCAGACTATCGACGTCAAACCGGCTCCCAGGGCTGCGCGCGTTTTGCGGTTGACGCTTTCGTCCGTCTCGCCGTAATACTGTCGCCGCTCGCTGTGACCAATGATAACGTGCGAACAGCCGGCGTCCTTAAGCATCGAAGGCGTTACTTCGCCCGTGTGGGCACCGAAGTCGTTCTGAACGGCACAATCCTGAGCTGCAACATGGATATTCGAACCCTCCAGTCTATCCGCAACCGTCTTTAACACCGTAAAGACAGGTGCGATCACGACCTCGCAATGCGAGGAGTTGGCAACTAACGGTTTCAAGGCAAGCGTCGTCTCGACCGATTCGCCGATCAGCTTATACATCTTCCAGTTTCCGGCAATAACGGGTTTTCTCATCTATTTATCATCCAGTGCCGCAACGCCGGGCAGTGTGTCGCCCGCTAGAAACTCCAGCGTGGCACCGCCACCGGTCGAGATATGCGAAATGCGGTCCGCGAGTCCAGCCTGATTAACGGCAGCGACAGAATCGCCTCCGCCAACGATCGAGGTCGCCCCGTTATCGGTTGCTTCGGCAACCGCGTTTGCAATTGCGATAGTTCCCTCGTCGAAGGGCTTCTCCTCGAACATTCCCATCGGACCGTTCCAAACGATCGTCTTCGACCCCTCAAGCGCCTTAGCAAAAGTCGCAGCCGTATCAGGCCCGATATCGAGCCCGACCAGACCGGCGTTGGTGAACTCGATCTGGATCGCCTTTCGGGAGTTTAGCGGGTCGTAGGAATCAACGACCTGATGGTCTGTCGGCAGCAAAAGCTCAACTCCAGCGGCCTTCGCTTGTGCTTCGATCTCAAGTGCCTTAGGCATCATTTCGTCCTCGACCAGCGACTTTCCGACAGTGTAGCCTTGGGCTTTAAAGAATGTGTAGGCCATGGCACCGCCGATGAGGAGCTTATCGACCTTTCTCTTAATTAGAGACTCGATTACGGGGATCTTGTCGGAGACCTTTGCACCGCCGAGTATCGCAACGAACGGCCGCTCGGGGTTATTGAGTGCTTTGCCAAGAAACTCGAGTTCCTTTTCCATCAGGAGGCCAGCAACACATGTATCGACGTGATGCGTTATGCCCTCGGTCGAGGCGTGGGCCCGATGGGCCGTTCCGAAAGCGTCATTGACATAAACGTCGATTCCCTCGGCAAGGTGTTTCGCAAACTCAGCGTCGTTCTTTTCCTCACCCGGATGGAATCGTAGATTTTCACGCATCAGTATGCCGCCCGGGGCGAGTGTAGCGATCTGGGAAGCGATGTCGGCGCCTTCGAACCCGACTTCACTTTCTAGAAGTTCCGAGAGACGTTCGGCCACCGGCCGCAGCGTGTACTTCGCCGAATCATATGGTGTGCCTTTCTCCTCTGCCTTCTTCTTATCCTTGAGCGGACGGCCGAGATGCGAGGCGAGAACTACCTTCGCACCCTGCTCGATCGCATACTTGATGGTCGGCAAGGCTCCGCGAATCCGCGTGTCGTCCTCGATCTTCCCGTCCTTGATCGGAACGTTGAAGTCGACCCTGACGAACACGGTTTTACCCTTGAGGTCAATATCTTTGATGCTCTTTTTCTTCATCTAGTAAAAATAGCTTGAGGATGTCAGAAAACTAGTAGCATTCTCGGCGAAAACCTCAGCGGCCCCTGCGTTGCGATTCATTAAACTTACAGTTCACAGGATTTACGCGGAGATCACTGGGGTTACGCCGCTTGAGCAGAACGAATGCGGCTTCCCACTTACTGCTTTTCAGACAAACTCGGTAAATAGTGAATATTGCACGGTAAATCGTGAAATTAGCACGGTAGATGATCGAATTACGGCCCTAAACTCTCGATTTACGGCCCTAAACTCTCGATTTACGGCCCTAAACTCTCGATTTACGGCCTTGGATCGTGAAACTACGAAAGTGTCTCGAGAGCCGAACCTTCCTTTTCTGACAACCTCAGGCTAATTATTCGAAATAGTTCCTACAGTCCTTTTGCGGCAATGAATTTCACCAAGTCGCGAACGCGGCAGGAATAACCCCATTCATTGTCATACCACGAAAGGATCTTGATGCAGGTTCCGTCGATGACCTTTGTGTTCTCAGCGTCAACGATCGAGGAATTCGGATTGCCGCGAAAGTCGATCGAAACAAGCGGTTCCTCCGAAAATGCAAGGATTCCTTTGAGCTCTTCGTTCGCAGCGTCCTTGAGGACCTGATTGACTTCCTCGGTCGAGGTTTCCTTTTCGACGTTCATTACGACGTCGACCAGCGAAACGTTTGGCGTCGGGACGCGGACGGAGATGCCGTCGAACTTGCCCTTGAGTTCCGGAATGACCAATGCAACGGCCTTTGCCGCTCCGGTCGAGGTCGGGATCATCGAAAGAGCTGCGGCCCGAGCACGGCGGAGGTCCTTGTGCGGCAGGTCAAGCAACTGCTGATCGTTCGTGTAGCTGTGTATGGTGTTCATCAGCGCGTTCTTGATGCCGAACTTTTCGTGGATTACCTTAGCGACCGGAGCAAGGCAGTTCGTGGTGCACGAAGCGTTCGAGATGATGTTGTGGCTTGCGGCGTCGTACATGTCCTCATTAACACCGAGCACGATGGTAACGTCCTCGCCCTTTGCCGGTGCGGAAATGATCACCTTCTTGACCGAGCCGCGAAGATGCTTACCGGCATCCTCCGCTTTCGTAAATCGGCCGGTTGACTCGATCACGACTTCGGCACCGACGGATTCCCAATCGATCGCGGCCGGGTCCTTTTCCGAGAACACCTTGAACGAATCGCCGTCCACGGTTATCGTGTCACCTTCGGCCTTTATATCGTTATCAAGATTGCCCATCACCGAGTCATATTTGAGAAGATGGGCAAGCGTCTTGGTGTCGGTTAGGTCATTTACAGCAACAAAATCAATGTCCTTATCACCGAGGCAGGTCCGCAAAACATTACGGCCGATCCGGCCAAATCCGTTAATTCCAACTTTGATACCCATAGTTTTATAGTTTTCTCCAGGCTTAAATGTTAAAACGAAAACGATAACCGAAAATGTCCGTTGTTTCAATTGCCGAGAACCGGAGGTTAATCCTTTTGAAAAAGGCAACTGTTCAAATTATTGAAACAATGGAGGTAAAAAGGACGTAGTTAGCGTTTGTGTCGATGGGCAAGTGTTGCGGCCCGAATGATTCGGAGCAATCAAAAAATGACGAGATCAAAAGAACTCAAGACCCTTTTCTTAACAACTGTCGCGGGATGTTTGCTATTGACGGCTTCAACGCCGGCACAGGAGAATGGAGCGGATCCAAAGCTCGAGCCCGTTGCTGCGGTCAAGCCCATCCCTGAAAAGAGGGATGAGCCTTTGCCTGCCCCGGCGGCTGAGACACCCTCCACACGAGCCGAACTCGACCTCCGACGCCCGGGCGTTCAACAAGCCGATCCACTTTCTCTCTCACTTCAGGAGGCGATCAGGATGGCGCTCGAAAGCAATAACGCAATCGCCATTGTTCGTGACGATGTCCGGATCAACGAGCAGCGGGTTCGCGGAATTCGGGGTTTTTATGATCCGGTGTTTTCAGCGACACCGACCTACAATCGCAATTCTACGACCGGTTCGACCGCTACAAACGATTTCACGGTCAATTCGAGCCTGACTCAGCAATTGATGACCGGCGCGAATTATAGCCTCTTTTTCAACAATTCCCGAACGGAAAGTGCATTCAGCCAGGCCCAGGTTAGTTCAGGTGCCATCACGACCGGCAGCAGTGCGATCTACTCGTCGAATTACGGCATCCGGCTTACCCAGCCGCTGCTTCGAAATCTTTCGATCGACGGTAACCGCCGAAACCTAAAGATTGCCCGGAGGCAGCTTCAGCAATCGGACGCCGACTTCCGCCGGCAGACGGTCGACACGATAGCTCTCGTCCAGCGAACCTATTGGGACCTTGTTTTTGCTCTCCGTGATCAGCAGAACCGTCAGGCCAACCTTGAGCTCACCCGAGAAAACCTTCGCCAGGTCGAGGCCCGTATCGCAGCCGGTGCCGCAGCTCCTCTAGCAAAGGCTGAGGTCGAGACTGAGCTTGCAAACCGCGAAGGCGATCTTCTACTCGCAACCCAACAGGTCTCGAACATCGAGAACAACCTGAAGGCTTTGATACTACGTGAAGCTACCGGACCAGAGTGGTCAAGAAGCGTCGTGCCGACCGATCGGCCCGGCCTCGATCTTGCACCGGTTGCGATGGAGGACGCCGTAAAGGATGCAATGGCAAACCGCTATGAATTACAGCGGCTAAAACTAGCCCAGGACATCAACGAGATCGACCGCAAATATTTCAAAAACCAAATACGTCCTCAAGTGGACCTAAACGGCGGTTTTTCTCTTTCGGGCTTTGCTCGCGGCGGCCCGAACGATCCTGTCACGACGAATCTTTTCACATCGCTGCAGGACTTGACTCTTCTGGCTGCGATCAACAACACGCGCGCCTCAGTTCCCGGCCTCGATCCGATCCCAAATCCGCAGGTGATCTTCCCGGCAGGTCCGTCGTTCCTTTCAGGTGGGTTCAATCGGTCGCTTGCGAACACGTTCCGTAGCGATGCTCCCAATTACTCGATCGGTGTGACGATCTCTTTCCCCTTCGGAAACCGCACAGCTAAGGCAAATCTAGCCACAGCCGAGATCGAACGTGAACAGCTCGATGCTCGTCTTCGTTCGCAGGAGCAAACGGTGATCGTTGAGGTCAGGAATGCGGTACAGGCTCTCGACATCGCTCGCCAGCGGATACTGATCGCCCGGCGTGCTCGCGAAAATGCCGAGATCCAACTCGAAGGCGAACGCCGTCTCTTTGAGGCCGGCCGTTCGACGACGTTCCTGCTTTTCCAGCGTGAGAATGCTTTGACGAACGCCCGCAACGCAGAGATCCGTGCCGAGACCGACTACAGCAAGGCTGTTGCGGATCTGCAAAAGGCAACGTCAACGACCTTCACGGCAAACAACATCGAAGTGGTTTCGCCGATAGACAATAATTAGGTAGTTCGCCCGTCAAGGATGAGGAAGCGTGGTTTCGGCCACGCTTTCGTTTTTCTCTTTCTAATGCAACAATTAAGTCCGTGAAGATCTCTGCCTGTATCATCGTTTACAACGAAGAACAGAACATTCGTGGCCTTTGTGAGACCGTCGCCTGGGCCGATGAGATCGTCATCGTTGACTCTGATTCATCTGACAAAACCGTGGAGATCGCCCGCGAATATACGGACAAAGTCTATAATCGCGAGTTCCTGGGGTTTAAGGACAAGCATGAGTTTGCCGACTCGAAAGCAACCGGCGACTGGATCTTTTGGATCGATGCCGACGAGCGGGTTACGAATGATCTCGAAGCCGAGATCGCGGCGTTGAGAACGAAGAATCATGCCGAGTTTCCTGACGGGTTTCGGATTGCTCGAAGAACGGAATATCTCGGCAAATGGATCCGGTATTCGGGTTGGTATCCCGATTATCAAATGCGGTTGTATCGCAAGGATGTGAGCTTCTGGGACGGCGTCGCACCGCACCAAACCGCACGTGTGCCTGGAAGGGTTGAAACCCTAAAGGGTGAGTTGCTTCACTACACGAAGCAAGACCTGTCGGAGCATCACCAGGTTACGGAACATTACGCAACTCTAGCGGCTCAGCACCTCTTCGAGAAAGGCACAACCGCAAATGCAAGCAAGATATTCATATCGACGGCCGCAGCCTTTTTAAGGACGTTCATTGTGAAACAAGGCTTTCGCGACGGTATCCACGGGCTGATCATCGCGTTCTTTACGGCCTACGGTGTGTTCTTGAAATATGCGAAACTCTGGGAACTTGGCCGGTCGAAATAGCGAATGAAAACGGTTATCTTATGCGGCGGCCGAGGCACACGATTGGACGAACTCGGCAAGGTTGTGCCAAAAGCCCTGGTCGAGATCGGCGGGCGTCCGATAATTTCGCACCTGATGCAGCTTTACGCATCTTACGGCTTTAGTGATTTCTCGCTTTGTTTGGGACACCTCGGCGATAAGATCAAAGATTATTTTGGTGCTAGAGGTGAAGGGAACATACGTGTAACCTTTCAAACGGAAACGAACGAAAGCTGGGATGTGTCGCTTTATGAAACCGGCGAAGACACAAACACCGGAGGTCGAATTGCCCGAATAGCTAATTTGCTTGCCGATGATCAACGCTTCTTTGTGACCTACGGGGACGGTCTTGCGGATGTCAATATCGGTAGCCTGCTCGAGTTTCACAAAGGCCACGGAAAGCTCGCGACGATGACAACCGTTCATCCACGTTCCCCGTTCGGTATCGTGGATCTAAATGACGACGGAACAGTAAATTCATTTCGCGAGAAACCGAGGCTTGATGTCTGGATCAATGGTGGATTTTTTGTATTCGAACGTCAGGTACTTGACCTACTTGATGGCGACCCGGTGCTTGAAGAAGGCCCCCTGGAGACGCTTGCGAAGATCAACGAGCTAATGGCGTATCGTCATACCGGTTTCTGGAAATGTATGGATACATATAAGGATAGCCTTGAGTTCAACGCACTTTGGGAAACGGGACCGCCCTGGAAAACCCAGGATTAATGGGCCATTATTGATGATGGTAAATTCTTTTTGGAAAGCTAGAAAAGTGTTGGTTACCGGCGGGACCGGTTTCGTCGGAGCTAATCTCGTAATAACGCTGATCGCAAACGGAGCATCCGTTATCTGTCTCCGCCGCGATCATATCACCCCGAGTTCGCTCGATGCGCTTGGCATAGCCGGAAGCGTTTCGTATGTCAACGGCCCTGTTGAGGACCACGACCTTATCGAGCGGGTCCTGAACGAGAACGATGTCGATACGGTCTTTCACCTTGCCGCTCAGGCAATAGTCGGCTCGGCAAACCGTTCACCGCTCTCGACCTTTGAGACGAACATTCGCGGAACGTATATGCTCCTTGAGGCGTGTCGTCGTTCCCCGCTCGTCCGCCGCATCGTGGTTGCCTCAAGCGATAAGGCGTACGGCGAACAGACCCAGCTTCCCTACACGGAAGATCTCAACTTGAACGCTCGCTATCCTTATGACGTTTCGAAGGCCTGTACGGATATGATCTCGGCCTCATTTGCGGCGACCTACGGTCTTCCAGTCGCGGTTTCACGTTCCGCAAATATCTATGGCCCGGGCGATTTGAACCTTTCGCGGATCATACCCGGAACAATAATATCAGTCCTTAAGGGCGAAGACCCGATAGTCCGTAGTGATGGCTCGCCAGTGCGCGAATTCATCTACGTTGACGATGTTGTCAGCGGTTATCTGGCACTGGCCGAGAATATCGATGTCGCCAGCGGCCATGCATTCAATTTCGGGACGAATGCTCCTGTGCGGATAATCGATCTGGTCAACAAGATCATTGAGGCATGTGGCGCCGCTGACGTGATAAAGCCCAACGTTCTGCTTCAGGAGAAGATCAAGAACGAGATCGACGCACAGTATCTTTCAGGTGAGAAAATGAAGTCGGTAACGGGTTGGGTCCCGTCGATCCCGCTCGCTGAAGGATTGGCTCGTACAGTAGATTGGTATCGTGATAACATTAACCTGTGGAAATAATCCACGCTTTGCCCGGCAGGAAGCGAACCAACGGGCCATCCCGGGCATCCTAAATCTTTAGTATCTCAGCGAGATAATTTATGCGATATTTTTGCGGATTCTTGATCTTGGTGGCCATCGCAGTTTCTGCCGTTTCGGCCTCGGCTCAGAAGGGTGTGGATTCGCAGACGCAAACCATCAAAGAGGACGCGAACAAAGCCACGAGTCGGACTGCAGATGCTTCACGCTCATTTGATTGGGGTAAGGGCAAAACCCGTGTCCGTGAGCGTCTGCCGAATCCGTATCAGTTGAACTCACGGCGAGATGTCTTGCTTCAGACGATCAAAGATGTTCTGGCTGAGAACAGGCTCGTTATGGACGAGGCTTCCTCGAGGCTTTCTGAAGGCATTATAGTCACGCAGCCGTTCGTTTTTGGCCGCGGACCGGTCATTGCTTCCTCGGAGCTCAAACGTTACGGCATCATCGAGTTTGCCGACACAGCCTGGTCCCGAGGCCAGTATTCGCTGACGATAGAAGTACAGTCTATCGACGGGATCAAGAACAACGTTTCCGTTAATGCCAGAGTTGAAGGCCGTTCGGGCCGCGGACTGACGACGGAATGGGTTACGGTTCCGAGTTCCGGGGTTGCTGAAGAAGAATTCTTGACCAAGCTTGTCGAGCGGGTAACCGGTGTGGTAATGGACCCCTCGCAGAAGGTTGAGCAGCCATAAAAACTGAAATGCGTTTCTTCTCTCTTTTGATCTTCTTTCTTTTTCTCGTTTCTGCGGTTGGAGTTCAGGCTCAATCCGCAGAGAATGACGGGATGTTCCCGAATGATGTCGACCGCGTCCGAACGCGGCCTTCGACCTCGATCCGCGAAATGATCGAAAAGCAGCGGGCAGCTAAGCGGAAAAAGGAACATGAAGAAATGCTGAAGCGAGGCGAAGAGGCCCTGGAACTGGTCGATCAGCTTAATAGCTCGCTTGAAACTGCTGGAGGTTTTACAAACGACGATCGCGAGAAACTCGACCGGCTCGAAAAGATTGCCTCCCGCATAAGGAAAGATCTAGGCGGCGGTTCAGATGGGACCGATCGATTTGATGCAGAAGAAAAGCCTCCTGCAGACGTCAGGCAGGGATTCAACGCACTTAAGGAATCGACCGAGAAGTTGGTCAAGGAATTGAACCGAACGACACGTTACACCATATCCGCGGCAGCTATACAGACCTCGAATGCAGTGATCAAATTTGCACGGTTCCTTAGAATTGCTCCTTAATCGCGTTACGATGAAATCGAATCTTTTTCATCTAATGTTTCTGTCCTTCATGGTCGCGTTGCTGCTTGCGTTAGGAGCGAAAGGACAGGAGGAAGATGCACCGCTTACGATCGATTCAAATCTTGTAGTTCTGAATGTTTCTGTCCGTGATGGCCGCGGCCTTCACGTCTCGGGTCTAAGGCAAAGCGCATTTTCCGTTCTCGAGGACGGTGTCACCCAGCCGGTCTCTTTTTTTGCTGCGGAGGAAACTCCCTTTGCTGCCGTTATTTTGCTTGACAGCAGTGGAAGCATGGGGTCGAACATCAGCCTTGCCCGTTCGGCCGCGATACGATTTCTGGACGGTCTGCGGCCCGAGGACAACGTTGCTATTTATCGCTTCGATTCGCGTGTTCATATGGTGCAGGACTTCTCGAACAGCCGGGATGTAAATGAACGCATTTTCGAGGTTAAGGCCGATGGGATGACAGTTCTTTACGACGCCATCTTTAAGGCCGCCGAAGAACTTAGCAAGCGGCCGGAAAAACGCCGCGCCATAATTGTCCTTTCTGACGGTGCCGACACTCAAAGCGGCCGTTCCGCAACGAGGGCACTAAAAGCGGCCTCAGCGGCTAACGCCGTTATCTACTCAGTTGATATGACCCCGAGCAGTTCTACATCGTCAGGACGACAGGCGGCCCGAGCCGTGTTGAAAGATTTTGCCGAAAAAACAGGCGGAACCTTCGTAGAAAAACCAGGCGGGGCTGACCTTCGCACCGCGTTCGAGGCCATAGTGAAGGAACTCGGCGTTCAGTACACGCTTGGGTACGAACCGCTCAATGAAAAAAAGGACGGAAAGTGGCGTTCGATAGAATTGCGGATCGCAAGGCCAAACCTTACGATCCGCACGCGTGACGGCTATTATGCCTTGAAATAGGGTCTATTCGTCGTCTGCAAGGACAAATGTAAGGATCATCGCGACGCGATATTCGGCTACCTTCCCGTCAACAATACTCACCTTTTGCTCCTTTACCCATGCACTGCGTAAATGATCGATGGTGCGAGCGGCCCGCTCTACCCCCTGCTTGACAGCATCATCGAAACTGACGGTCGAAGTGGCTATTATTTCGATATTTTTTGCTACTGACATACACCCTCCCATTTAAGTTGATTGTAGCGAAGTGAGGTTACGCGAACGGTCAGCGTGCCGTTCGATAGCGAGAGAGATCAACTGGTCGATAACCTCGGTGAATGAAACTCCGCTGCCGGCCCACATCTTCGGGTAGCCCGAAGCATCGGTCAGGCCCGGCATCGTGTTGATCTCGTTTATCAAGAGCATACCGTTGTCGGTGCGGAGAAAAAAATCGACTCTGGCAAGGCCTGAGCCATCTATCGCTTTGAATGCCGTAAGCGACATATCTCTGATCTTTGTTTCGAGTTCGGCAGAGACAGGTGCCGGAACGACGAATTCATTGTTCCCGGTGCCTGCATATTTCTCCGTGTAGTCGAGAAATGCCTTGCTTTTGTCTCGAATGACGTATTCTCCCGGCCGGCTGGCTTCGGGATAATCGTTGCCAAGCACGCCGCACTCGATCTCTCGCATCTTAAGAGCTTCCTCGACTATCACCTTGCGGTCGTATCTGGAGGCGAGTTCGATCGCGGCCTGAAGTTCTTCGGGGACCTTCGCCCGCGAAACACCGACCGAAGAACCCAGGTTGGCAGGTTTAACAAAAGCCGGAAAGCCGATCTCACTTACAATTCGGCCGATGACCGCTTCCGGATCAGCCTCGAAGTCCCGCCTCAGAAGCCAGGCGTACTTGCACTGCGGCAGCCCGGCTTTCTGAAACAACGATTTCATTACCACCTTATCCATCCCACAGGAGGAAGCAAGAACACCGCAGCCGACGTAGGGAAGCCCGGCCATTTCCAGCAGTCCCTGAATCGTGCCATCCTCGCCAAAGGTTCCATGGAGCACCGGAAACACAACGTCTATCCCGACACTTTCCGATTCCGGCCGTAATGATGTTAGGCCGTTGTAAGAAGTGTCCCCTATTAGAGCGAACTCTCCCTCCAAAGCTTCAGTTGAGAAAACATCCCGGATCTTCTCCGGCAGCCGGACAATAGACGCCTTCGGGCTGAGCCACGCGCCGTCGTGTGTGATCGCAACCGGCACGGGCTCGTATTTGTCTTTATCGATGTACTCTATGACAGCCGCTGCGGAACGCACCGAGATCTCGTGTTCACCGGAACGGCCGCCAAAGATCACTCCAACGCGGGTACGCATAATGTTTTGCAGATCAAAGGATCGTCTTTCCGAAGGCGGAAAGGATAAGCTCACAGGCAAGCTCTACGGTCAGATTGCTCTGGTCGAGAAGCGGATTTACCTCCACGATCTCGAACGAACGCATTTTACCCGATTCGGCAATCAGTTCAAGCGCAAGATGCGCTTCGCGGTAGGTCGTGCCGCCACGGACGAGCGTACCGGAACCCGGTGCGAAACGCGGGTCGATCATATCGACATCGAAAGTGACGGCAAAGCCACCGGAAGCGGCACCAGCAATACGAATAGCGTCCTCGACACAGGCCAGCATCCCTCGCTTGTCGATATCACTCATTGTAAAAAAGCGGTCGCGAAGTCCTAATTTCTCGATCATGGCCTTCTCGCCCGGGTCAATATCACGTGCTCCAATATGGGCGAAGAAGCGTGGATCGAGCTTTGATCCGTTCGACGCTACATTCACAAGCTCCGTGGCACCGTAACCGAGTATTGCAGCGAGTGGCATTCCGTGGATATTGCCCGAGGCACTGGTTTCAGGGGTGTTGATATCTGCGTGGGCATCGAACCAAATAAGGCCAATTTCCTCGCCCTTCTCCTTGAAATGTGTGGCAATGCCCGAAAAACTTCCGATAGCGATACTATGATCGCCGCCCAGCACAACGGGCGTCGCCCCACTGTTCAGTGATTCGATCAGAACCGCCGCAATATTCGCAGAGGACAGTGACACCTCTGTAAGGTGTCGGACCCCACCACTGGTTTTGTAACCGTCCGAGGGCTGCACGATAGGAACATTGCCGCGATCAGTTACGACATAACCAAGCTGCTCAAGGTGATGAGTCACCTTACTCCCGCGGATCTTGCTGTGGCGAATGGCCTCGACGCCAAGTTCGCTCCCGGACTTTCCGGCACCGAAGCCGAGAGGCACGCCAATGATGTCGATCATTTTGTTATTGCTTATCTGCACAGATTGTTTCTATCAAAGCTCCCCGAAGCCGCTTTTGAAAAGCTCCTCGACCGCGTTAAGTGCTTTCTCCTCGTCCGGGCCTTCCGCCTGTAGGTGAAGCACAGTGCCGATCGATGCGGCAAGCGTCAGCAAATTCAGTATCGATTTTGCGTCGGCAAAAATATCTTTGTCGGGTCGAATTATTCTTATTGTCGATTCAAATTGACCGGCCAAACGTACCAACTGTGCCGCCGCCCGGGCATGGAGACCGAGGTTATTCACGACCGTTACGCGCGATTCAACCATTTTCTGCCGAACGCGAATCGAGTAGAGCCGCTGTTCGATAAATCGCTCCTTTTCCAGTTTCTTCGATGATCTTTGAGGCCTCGCTCAAAGTACCGTCCCCGGTATAAGCGGCAAGCTTGACCACCATCGGAAGGTTAACTCCGGTAACGATCTCGACAGCACCGTCCTTGAGGAACATCGCTGCGATGTTCGTCGGCGTACCACCAAACATATCAGTTAGAATGATAACTCCGCGGTCAGAGGAAACCTGTTCGATGGCCCGCTCGATCTCCTTCTTAGCCAACTCCACGTCGTCGTGCCAGCCAATCGAAACAGCGGTCAAATGGCTCGTTTCGCCGACAATGGTCTCTGCGGCCGCGAGAAGCTCGTTTGCTACTTGTCCATGCGATATTATGACGCCAGCGATCTTTCCCATAACTGCTATTTTTGCATATCCCGGTGCGAGACCGAAGTTTTGAATCCTGCCTTTGCAATGATCCGGTCCAGCTCATTGGCGACCATCACCGACCGATGCTTCCCGCCGGTGCAACCTATCGCTATGGTCAGATATGCTTTTCCTTCACTTCGGTATTGCGGCAAAAGGTAAAGCAAAAGATCTGAAAAGCGGGCGATAGTCTCTTTTACCTCGGCCTGCTCGCGAAGGAACTTTACTACAGCCCGGTCAGCTCCGGTCTTTTCGCGAAGCTCAGCAACGAAATAAGGATTCGGTAAATGACGAACGTCGAACTGAAGATCGACATCGCGAGGCGTTCCGTACTTATGGCCAAAGCTCATTATTTGAACGAGCAATTCCGGCGCGACCCCGGCATCTCCGAACCGCCGCAAAATCTCTTTCCGCAGCGTATGAACAGAATGTTCGGAGGTGTCGATTATCAGATCGGCCTTTTCGCGAACAGCAGCCATCGCTTTACGTTCGGCCCGGATAGCATCGCGTAGCCCTTTACCGCGTTCGGCCGGATGTGGTCGGCGTGTCTCCGAAAAACGACGCATCAGAACCTCTTCGGACGCTTCGAGGAAGATCACGGTCGGTTCAAGCAGCTTCTTCTTGACCTTATTGATCTCTTTGGCAAAGTCGGCAAGGAAATGACGTTCTCGGATATCGATGACAAGTGCCGCTTTCGGAATCGGGACAATACCTTCTTCGTTAGGCGACATAAGCCTTACGAATGGTGAGATCATCGTGACTGGCAGGTTGTCGATACAGAAGAAGCCGAGGTCCTCGAAGGCATTCATCGCCGAGCTCATCCCCGAGCCGCTCAGGCCGGTTATGATCGCTAACGATCCATTCTCCCTCAAATGTTCTTTCGATCTCGCCACGATACTTAGTTTTATGCAAGCTGCTCCCCGTCTCTCGCCACTGCCCTTGTGTGCCTCTCTATAACCTCTTTGGCAGCATCCGAACCCTCACAACGAAGCATAAAAACTTTCACCGCCGTTTCTACCAGCGACGCAAGATTCCGCCCCGGTCGGACCGGCAATGAGAATTTTGGAAGATTGCTGCCGCATATCTCTTCCCTTTCCATCTCGAGCCCGAGCCGGTCGCCTTCGATATGGTCGTCTGCCCGCCGAAACTCGATGCAAACCGAAAGCTCTTTTGAACTCCTTACGGAGGCAACACCGAAAAGTTCGCGGACATTGATGATACCTAGCCCGCGAATCTCAAGAAACCCTGCAGTGATCTCGTCCGAAGAGCCGACGAGCGTCCCGCCAAGGCTCTTGATCCGTACCGAGTCGTCCGAGACAAGCCGATGCCCGCGTGCCACCAGATCTAGCGCACATTCGGATTTGCCGACTCCCGATTCGCCGCGGATCAAAACTCCGAGGCCATGCATTTCAACAAGCACGCCATGAATAGTTGTCTCCGGAGCAAGCCGATCCTGCAAAAACGAAGTAATAAGTACGATTGCTCTTGAACTAACTGCATTGCTTCTTAGCAAGGGTATAGCATTTTGTTTGGCGAAAGTTCTCAGCTCAACGAGCGGCTCAAGACCTTTCGTGATTAGAAGGCATGCGATCTTTTCTGCGGGGAGCGATGCAACCGATTCCGCTCGCTTCTCCGATGAAAAACCCTCGAGGAATGCGGTCTCGCTCTTACCGATCATTTGGAGCCGCCCGTAGTGAATGTAGCTCGAGTATCCGGCCAGACCGAGGCCGAGCTTTTGGATACGTTCCGAACTAAGTTCGTGCCTCTCTAACCCTTCCGCCCCAGCAACAAGCTCGAGCCGAAGCTCCTCCGGAGCTGTCCTGAAGAATTCTGCGATCGTAATAGACCGCGGATTCGCAATGCTCTCACTAAGCATGGTCTATGGCTCGATCAGCCCAAAGTTCCCATCCTTTCTTGAATAGACGACGGAGATACGCTCATTCTCGGAGTTACGGAACACGATGAAGTCGTTATTCGATTCCGCCACAAGCAAAGCCGCCTCTTCAGGCGACATCGGCTTTACAGCATAGCGGCGCGACCGAACGATCCGCGGTGCTCCAGGCACAGGCCGCACTTCGACGGCTTTGTTAGCAAGCACTCCGGCCTTCTTGGCCTTATGGGATTTATCAATGACCTTGTTCTTTAACCTAAGGGCCTGCTTCTCGATCTTGTCTATCGACTGCGAGAGCGACTTGTACATATCGGAGTTTACCGTGGTGGCAGTCAATATGTCATTGCGCCATTTTACGATGATCTCCGAACGATGCCTTCCGCGTTCGACCTCAATGATCACCTGAGCCTTTGCCGGCTTGCCCTGAAAGAGGTGGTCGATACGCTTAAAATGTTCCTGTACGTGCTGTTTGAGGGCGGGAGTGACCTCAATGTGTCTTCCTGTGTATTCAAATTTCATGGTTCTGGAACCTACCTCAAAAAAGAGAAATAAGTAAAACTTAAATTATCGTTTTCCGCTCACGCGAACCCGGGATCTTCATTTGATCCCGATACTTTGCGACCGTACGACGCGAGAGCTTCACACCCTCTTTACTCAGGATCTTTACGATCTGGTCGTCGGTCAGCGGCTTCTTGGTGTCTTCCTCTTCTATAAGCTTCTTGATTCGGAGCTTGAGAATGCGGGTCGAAACCTCCTCGCCGTCCTCATTCATCATCCCCTCGCTGAAGAAACGACGAAGCTCGATAACACCTTGCGGCGTATGAGCATACTTCCGGTTGACCACACGCGAAATGGTCGAAAGATGCATGCCGATATCTTCGGCGATATCCTTTAGCATCATCGGCTTGATGTATTCAACGCCCTTATCAAGGAACTCACGCTGCCGTTCAACGATGCACTCGACTACACGGTAGATCGTTTGCCGGCGGTGCTCTATGTTACGAAGAAGATCGACCGCCGAGCGGACCTTCTCACGGATAAAATCCTTTGTCTCTTTGTTCGTGTCGTTCTTATCGAGAAGTTTATGATAGGTCGGGCTGATGCGTAGTCGAGGGGCTCCGTCGTCGGTGAAATAAATGACGTAATCATCATCGACCTTTTCGATGTAAACCTCCGGAGCAACGAATACTGCCTCGTCCGCCGAAAAACGACGGCCCGGGAAGGGATCGAGGTCGCGGATTATCTGGATCTCCGCGTCTAGCACTTCAAGTGATTCGCCGGTTGCCTTTGCAAGATGCTGGAGGCGATGCGGCTGAAGGTCCTCAAGGTGTTCCTTTACGAGTGTTGAGGCAAGCGAATTGCCCTCGCCCATTGCGTCAAGCTGAACCAAAAGGCATTCTCTTACGTCCATTGCCGAGCAACCGACCGGATCAAGCCTCATTATCATTTGGCGGATCTCTTCGACTCGTTCGGCCGGGACGCCGGTCATCACCGAGATGTCCTCGATGGACGCGGAAAGGCGTCCATCCGGGTCCAGGTTCCCAATTATGGCCCTAGCCACCTCGGCCGAACGATCAGAGATCTCCTGCATCGAGAGCTGCCATTCAAGGTGTTCGGTCAAGGAAGGCTTATGCGATAGGAATTGCTCAAAACTCGGGACGTCGTCCTTGTATTCGATCTCCTGTGTCTTGTATCCGGGGTCGAGATAGTCCTGAAATTCGCGGCCAAAATCTACCTCTTCAAAAGCATCTTGTGTATTGCCGTCGCCCTCATCAAAGCTTTCGGCTTCACCTTCAAATTCGACGGCCTCATTGCTTTTCGACTGCGACGTACTTTCGAAATCACCAGCTGCTGCGGACTGCCCATCAATACCATCCGAGCCGCTGTCGGCCGGCTTTCCATTGTTCAAAAAGTCATCGAACCCATCCGCATTTTGGTCAAGAATTTCCTGCGAAAGTTCCTGAATCTCCTCTCCGGGGGTGATCTCTTCGAGCACGGGATTGGACACCATTTCGGTCTCTATCAGCTCGTTAAGCTCCATTGCGGTCATCTGGAGCATCTCGATCCGCTGTCGAAGCTGCGGCGTCAGCACCATCTTTTGCTGTAGTGAAGTTGTAAGGCGAAGAGATGACATTAACAGTTGGTCGCAGCCGCTCCAAATTTGTGGTGCGGAAATTGCTTACTCAAATCGATTATAGATTCTTTATGGAAAAAAGGCGAAAGATTAATGCCTATAACTTAAACTGTTCGCCGAGATAAATACGACGAACTTCGGGATCCTCGACCAGATCCGACGGTCGGCCGGATCGAAGTATTTTGCCCTCCGACATGATGTATGCACGATCGGTTATCCCTAGCGTCTCGCGGACATTATGGTCGGTGATGAGAATACCGATTCCCTGCTGTCTCAGATATAAGATCAGGTCGCGTATGTCTTCAACGGCAATAGGATCTATGCCGGCAAACGGCTCATCGAGGAGAATGAAATGCGGATCGGATGCAAGGCACCTAGCGATCTCAACGCGTCGCCGCTCGCCCCCGGAGAGCGAATCGCCGCGGGTTTTGCGGACGTGCTCAACGCCGAATTCTTCAAGAAGCTCTTCGAGCCGGGCGAACCGTTCGGAACGTGACATCCCTCGAGTCTCAAGTACCGCAAGGATGTTCTGTTCGGCGGTCATTTTGCGGAAAATGGAAGGCTCTTGCGGAAGATAGCCAAGTCCAAGCCTCGCACGAAGATACATCGGGAGGCGGGTTACGTCGTCGCCATTCAAGAAGATGTTCCCGCCCTCGGATCGCTCAAGCCCGGCGAGCAGATAGAATGTCGTTGTCTTGCCGGCACCGTTCGCACCGAGCAATCCGACGACCTCACCATCGTGCATCTCAAGATCAACGCCGTCGACGACCGTTCGCCGGCCGTAGGACTTGCGTAGTCCTGCCGCCGCGAGCGTCCCCGCCGGTTTTCCATTTTGTGATGAGGTATCCGAATCCACCAATCAGAGGTTAGTCTGGGTTTTGAACTTTGTAAACCGAGCGGTTGCGGCCTGTGCGGTTCGTGTCGCTCCGGCCCTCAGCGATCGCCCTATTATCGCGAAGAAAAACGGTTATCTCTGCCGACTGCGTCGCTCCGCTTCGCGGGTCCTGAACACGGGCTGGTTCGCCACGCAAGACGACTCTTTCATCAGCGGCAAAATACAATGCCGTCCGCCCGCTGGCGGTTCTCCCCGGCTGCGAGATGATCACATCTTGCTCGAACTCGGCACGCTCGATCTCGTTCTCCTTACTTAGAAAGATCCTCGCAACCTCCGAATTTATCTGTTCCGGGCCTTGTTTAATACGGACGCTCCCGGTATATGTGATCTGCGAAGCGTTTCGCTCGTAGTCCATTCTGCTGGCGTTCGCAAAAACCGGAACGGTGCCGCCAGTGCCGCGGGTCTTAACGCCGTAAAGCTGGCTTTCTACATCCGTTTCCGCGCGAAAACGCCCTTCATTCTGAAAGATCGTTATCTGGCCACCCTTTACGAAATTATCCTTCTGCCACGCCCTGGCGTTCCCGGCGAAAACCGCGACCTCGGTCCGATGGTCGATCTCCGCCGTATTCGACGTTATGTACACAGGATCATTGACCGAACCGAACGGAGTGGAACTCCCCGTCGCTCCCTGGCTGTAATAGGTCGTGCTGACGCCGCCGGTAAGCCGCGAACGCTGATTTCGTACGTCCCAGTCGATCTCACGAGCACGGCCGCGGGCACGCGAATCCCAGGCGGTCGGAGTGCCGCCTCTCAGCTGAACTACCTCTGTTGCCGCATTGAATACGAACCGCGATGCTGAGGCGTTGCGGTCGAGTTCCGTAAACCTCGCGTTGCCTTCGGCCGTTAGCGTATCCACGTCGCGTGAATCCGCGCGAAAAGCAGCCGTCGCCGTTTCCGATATCATCACCTGTTCGCCGCGGCCTTCGCGGGCAACTGTCGGAAGCCTTCGGGTCCGAACACCCCGGCCGGCGACGCACTTACGAGCAAAATTACGGCCCGGATAAAAGTCGCAGTCGAATCTCGGTGCCGCAACCATCGTACGGTAAATATCCGGTCCGGTTCCCCCCGGTTCAATGTCGAGCTCGGAATTTCCGATGGCTTCGGCTTTCGCAAGCGTCTTACCATCGGTCCCGAACGATGAAATGATCTTATCCGCTCGAAGCGTGCGTTTTGTCGAGGCCGCATCGCCCGTTTGCGGGTCAAGCACAAGCATTGTGCGGCCGTCAGTGGTCATGGTTTTCGCCGACCCCTTTTCCATTATCAAGACGATCGCTTGTGCAGCGGTGAGGTTCGCACGCGAATATCCCGCCGCATTTGCGGGTACGACAACGGCGTTCGCCCGTTCTTTCAGCTCTGCTCTTGTAAGGTCACCCGCAGCGTCAAACGCGGCCTCGATCCGGGACGCGGCCAACTCGACACTTCTATCCGCAGAAGTCTGAGTGACCTTAGCGTCGCCAAGTACCGATGCCGCACGAAGTTTGCCTCCGACGGCAAGCTGGGCATTTATCTCACCGCCGCTGATACGTTCCCGAGGCGTTTCGATCGTACCGCCGCCAAGCAACCGGGCTGATACAGAACGCTCGTTGTAGAGCGCGGCTGCCGCGGTCATCTTCACGGAGCCGCTCTCGCTCGGGGCAGTGATCACGACGTTCCCTTGAAGGTCAAACGTCCCGGCCGTCTTGTCATACTTTCCGTAATTCGCAGCGATGGTCCGCTTGCCAATGCCGTTCTCCCGCCTCTCGATGTTAACTCCTTCAAAAAGCTCAGCCTGAGCAACGTCAGCCGATGTCTCGCTAACCTTCAAAAGTGTAATGACCGCCCTCCCGGCATTTAGCATATCCGCAGATGTCTCGACCGATACGTCACCGCGAAGTTCAACGAGATTCTTTCCGTGATCATATGACGCAAATGACGAATTCATCGACCACGGCCCGGTCGCAACGGCAACGCCCTCGGCACCTTCATTGCCAACAATGCTTACCGATCCGCGAAGTTCGACACGCTTCTCGTTCACAAAAACCGTGGCGGAGTCGGAACTGCCCGTTATGTTCTCCCGGCTAAAACGGATCGGCCGGTCGGCCTCTGCGACTCCGGTAGCGTGGTCGTAAACGATGATCTCTGTGACGAGCTTCAGCCCTTCGGCTGAATCAACCTCCACATTGCCGTCGAAAAACGCCTTAAACGCGTTGTTCTCACCCGGAAGATATATCGCCTTCGCCGCCCTGATCTGATTCGGCCGCTGCTGTTCGTCGAAAACCTCGAGAAAGACGTTCTCAAGTTCCTGGTGGTTATCCGAAAAGGTGGTTGCCTTGTCTGCTCGGATCGCATACTTCGCGATTCCGTTCTCGACCTCTCGTCGCTCATAGCCGTCAACAACCGCGACAACATCTTTTGAAAGCGATGCCGGAAGCCCCCGAGCGCGAAACTCCGCGTTGGCATCGTTACGGGATAGGTAAACGATCACGCCGATAGTAGTTGCGACCAGCAGAACCGCAGCAACGACGCGCATAACGAGTGGCAAATACGCCCGCTGCTGCAGTTTCTTCAAATTTCGCTCGTTTGCGGCCATCGGCTAATTATCGTCTCGTATGTCTTCTATCACAAGCTGAAGCCGTTCAGTTCCCTGCCAGGAATTTACGTCCAGCGTGCAAGCAACTTCGATGTTGCGCCCGACCGCAAGAGTTTGCTCTTTTCCTTTCTCCACACCGTCCCACCACACCGCTTCAAAACGCCGACCGTCTCGCTCGCCGAGATAGAGCTTCAAGTGGCGATCCTTCATCACCTTAGGTTCAAAACGAAGCGAAAGCCCTTTAGTCGCGAAAACCGGCTTCGGGTTTCCGGCACCGAAAGGCTCCATTCTCGAAAGCTCACGGACAAGGCTGATCGAAAGCGACTCTGGAGAGACACGTGCATCGATGTGAAGTACCGGCGTTCGGCTTTCTTCTGTCAGCACCGATTCTGCATATTCGCAAAGTGCACGCCGGAGTGAGTCAATATTCGCTGTCGGGAGTTTCATCCCCGCCGCGGCCGCGTGACCGCCGAATTGGTTAAAGAGTTCAGAGCAGCTTTCGAGAGCTTTCAAGATGTGAAAATTTCCGATACTTCTTGCGCTGCCGTGTGCGGTGCCGTTCTCGGTTGAAAGAACTATCGCAGGCCGATACAGCCTTTCAGCTATACGCGAAGCCGCAAGCCCGATGACCCCTCGATGCCAGCCCTCACCCGCGACAACGACGATTGTTTCAGTTCCCTGCTCGGCCGCCTGCAAAAGTGCAAGTTCCGTGATCTTCTGCTGCTCGGTCTGCCGTTCTCGATTGCGCGAATCCAGCATCCCAGCGAGTTTCCTGGCTGCGCCGAAACCATCAGCTTCAAAAAGCTCGACAACGTATCGCCCAAGGTCCATCCGCCCGGCAGCGTTTATCCGCGGACCCAATCGAAAGCCGATATGCATGCTCGTCATTTCGGACGTGCAGCCGGCGGCTTCCATCAAAGCCTTAAGCCCGTAGTTCCGGGTGTTCGGCAGATCTCGCAGCCCAAGGGCAACGATTGCCCTGTTCTCGCCGGTGAGCTGCATAATGTCAGCAACAGTGCCGATCGCGGCGATCTTCAGAAAGGACGGGACAAGAGCTTCTTTACCGGCCGACCGTAATAATGCGTGGGCCAGCTTGAAAGCCACGCCGACGCCCGCAAGATGTTTATCCGGATACTCGCAGCCCGGCTGGTTTGGGTTAACCACCGCGACCGCTGGCGGATTGCCGCGTTCCTCATCGGACAGGTGGTGATCGGTAACGATCACGTCGAGGCCGTTCTCTGAGGCCCATTCAAGAGATTCAAAGCTCCGAATGCCGCAATCTACAGTAATGACAAGCGAGCAGCCTCGCTCCTTCGCTGCTTCGAGCGCTTCGATGTTAAGCCCGTAACCTTCGGTAAAACGGTTCGGTATGTGATATTCGGTTTCGGCACCTAAAATTCGCAGAACGCTTCGCAGCAGAACCGTCCCGGTCGTTCCGTCCACATCGTAATCACCCCAGATCAGGATCGTTTCGTTCGATCGGATGGCAGCCTCGATCCGCTCGACCGCTTCGCCAAGGCCCTTCAATAGATGCGGCTCATGTAGATGATCGAGCGAGGGATCAAGGAAAGCCCGGGCGGCGGCCGGCTCGGCATGTCCGCGGGCGATCATCAAAGCAGCCACAAGGCGATGAACACCGAGTTCGGCCGCAAGTTTCTCAGCGGCAGAGTGATCATGTTTGGCTATATTCCAACGCTTCCTCATCTGCCGGCCGTTCAAATGTTAACTACAGGACTGAGCACACCCTGCCAAAGCAAGATGAGCAAGACAATGCCTAGAATCACGCGATAGACGATAAATATCAGCGTCGAATTCTTTCGCAAAAAGGCAAGCAAAAACCAGATCGAAAGATAACCGACAACACCAGAAACAATGGTCGAAACGATCAACGGCCCCCATGCATCTTCCGGCAATATGCTCCATGCCTCGCGGAGCTGCAGAAGCCCCGCTGCCGTGATCGCCGGTATCGAAAGCAGGAAAGAAAAGCGTGCGGCAGTCTCGCGGTTAAGCCCGATAAAAAGTCCGCCCATTATGGTCGAACCGGACCGGCTTGCTCCGGGCATCAGCGAAAGCACCTGCGATAACCCAACCACGATCGCATCAAACACGCCCATCGTCCGCATCTCTTTCCGCTGGCTGCCTACGACCTCCGCAAGAGCAAGAAGCAGCCCGATGACGATCAGCATTGTTGCAATGATCCAAAGATTTTTGGTATTCGGTCCTTCAATGAAATCCTTGAGGAGCAGACCGACCACGCCTATCGGGATCGAACCGATAATGATAAGCCAGCCGAGCCACGCCTCGCTTGATAGCCATATCGGCCGAACGCCTTTTGTGCCGGAATGGCGAACTGGATTTTTTCGCGTTAACACACCCCAATGGTCGCGGATGAACCCGTTCGTGATACTCAAGATGTCAGACGCGAAATAAACCAGAACTGCCGCGATAGTGCCAAGTTGGATCACCGCCATCGTCGCCGTGATCTGCTGCGGGTCGCCGCCGTAAACGTTCGTCCACCGGCTTGCAAAAACAAGGTGCGCGGTCGAACTGATCGGTATGAATTCGGTAAGCCCCTGAACAATGCCAAGGATTATAGCTTGAATATAGTTCATAAACCGGAAAAGGGGGTATCTATGTGGGCAAGCTCTTGGGGATTATATCGTCTGTGGTTTCGGTTTGCTATTCGCGGTAGCGTGCCCTCCCGGCGATGCGGTCATAAAGCCATCCAGGCATGAACTTTCCGGCGCGGACGATGGTCGCAAGCTGCCATGGAAACGCGGCAAATCGCTTCTTCTTTTCGATCGCCTTAATGAATAGCGGGATCGCATCGCCGAGCTCCATCAGGAATGGCATTTTGTTCTTGCGGCCTGAGGTGAGTGGCGTTTTAATAAAGCCCGGCTGAATGATCGTTACGTCGATGCCTTTATGTTTCAGGTCAAGCCGCAAGCTTTCAAAGAAAGCGGTCATTCCTGCCTTACTCGCAGAATACGCGGCCGACTTCGGCAGCCCACGGAAACCTGCAAGGCTGGAAATCGCGACGAGATGGCCGCTACTCCGTTCGACCATCTGCGGAACAACCGCATGAACCGAATTTACTGCTCCGAGCAAGTTAACGTCGATCACCTTTTTGACGGAAAGCGGGCGATAAGATCGCGTCTCTTCATCATTCCCGCCGATCCCAGCATTCGCGATGAGTATATCGATCCGGCCGAATTCAGAGCGCATCTCGTCAGCAGCTTCTGCAACCGACACTTCATCCGTAACATCAAGTGCAAAGACGCGGACCGTTCCTCCTAGCTTGCGACAGCGGTCGGCAAGGTCCTCAAGCATTTCCCGGCGGCGGGCGACCAGCCCAAGAACCGCGCCACGCTTGGCAAGAGCGAGCGCGAGCCCCTCTCCGATGCCGCTTGAGGCCCCGGTGAGAAAAACAACCTGTCCGTCCCAGTTCATCTAAAAACTAACAAAGCTCCTCAACGTGAGGACCTAGAGCCTTCAACGCCCTTGCAAGATCAACTTGTTTTACAAGAATATGATCACGAGAGAACGACGAGAGAGCCACGATCGATACGCCGGCTTCTGCCAGAATCCTAGCAACTTCGGCGAGAAATCCTACGACCGAGAAGTCCATGACGGTATCGAACGTAAGCAGACGAAACCCACGTTCGACCTTCGCGGACCGCAAAGCGTGTCGCATCGTCCCTAGGTCAATCTCATCAAGCAATAACGTTACCTCGTGCGGATCGCGAAAGATCATGAACGGAGCAGACATCCGCGGGCTCAGCGCCGGGTCTTCGATCAACCGCTTCCATTCGGCCTCAGCGAGGGAAACGAGCGAAAAAGTCTCCGGCTGGACAACGACTCGCGTTGCACTCAGGATCGTCTTTTGATCTTTTCGTTCCTGCATCGTCCGGAGCCTGAGGCAATCACTAAACTTCAGCGCGCAGCTTGGCGCCGCCACTCTTGGATCTTTTCAAAAAGCTCCTTGGAGCTTTGTCTGTCGCTTTCAGCCTTTTCACGTTCGCCCAACTCCTGATAGGCGTCCGCCCTCGCATCAAACGCGCGCCGAAGCCACGGCCGCAGCGATATAGCTTTTGTAAAGTCAGTGATTGCTTCTTTGACCTTGCCTTGCTTTCGAAGAACATACCCCCGATTAAGATATGCTTCCGGAAGTTCGGGGTCGAGTTCGATAACCCGCTCTACGCCTTTTAATGCCTTTTCCAAATCGCCCTCGAGATAAGCGATTAGGGCGGTATTGTTGAGGCTGAATGTATGTTGCGGATCAAGTTCCAGAGCTTTGGCAAGGTCCTTTTTTGCTTCGCCGAGCTTGCCTTCGAGGATCATCGCGTAAGCCCGATTATTGTAGGTCATTGGCTCAGAGGGATCTATAGCGATCGACCTTTCGCTCGCGGCGATCAGGCCTTGGTTGTCCTCCAAGCGAAAATAAAGATAAGACAAAGCGATCTGTGCGTCTGAATACTTTGGGTCAAGTTCTAAGGCCTTTTTAACGTCGCGGGTTGCCACACCAAGATTGTCGAGTTCTTCAGCAGCCAGCGACCGTGCCCTATAGAGCCGCGGATTTGCAGGCTCAAGTTCTATCGCTCGCGTCATATCTAGAAACGCCGGCTCGGGCCGGCCAAGGTCGAGGTTGAGGTAACCTCTAACAACGAACCACTCTGCGTATCTTTGATCCAATTCGATCGCTGAGTTTAAGTCCGCAAGTGCCTCCTCGAGGCGTCCAAGTTCTTGCTTGATAGTACCGCGGAAAAAATGCACCTGTGCAACGCCGGGCTTAAAGCTAAGGACTCGGTCAAAGTCCGTTAAGGCATCCTGAAACCGTTCGGCTCTGGCAAAACACAATCCACGAAAAAAGGACGGATCGGTCGTTGACGGTAGTGCTTCGATCGCTTTCGACAGGTTCGGTACCGCGTCATCGCACCTGTCGAGATGAAATTGATTTACACCAAGGAGCAAATGAAGGTCGATGTCGCCAGGCTTCAGTTTCAAAGCCTTTTCAAAGTCAACAATTGCTTCATCACGTTTGCCGAGTTCCATATTGGAGATTCCGCGGCCGAAATGACCGACAGGACGTTCGGGCCAAAGCTGCGTAATTTCCGTGAAGATCGCTTTAGCTTGCTCAAGCCTTTTTGCCTTTCGGTGGCTCTCGGCTTCCTCGACCATCTTGGCGTATAGTTCCTCGGTTCCTTTGGATGCTCCGTCGAGAACATTTTGGGCACCGATGTGCGATGTAACGAGAAGGACGAATGTGAAGAGTGCAGCGATGTGAAAAGGTCGGCTTCGTCTATTGTAAGAGGACGTGAACATAAAATACTTCTCTGTGCAAGATGCTATATCTCAACCACTTCACGGTCCCCGACGGCACAGCCCAGATCGGGAAATGTGGAGTAAAAATACTCAAATCAAAATTCTACATACAATTGCTCCAATGAGAAACCTCTTTTCTAACCGATTGTGTGGTGTAGGATCGCCGCGCTGGGAGCGCATAGCTCGTTACCTCGGGCCGTCAGGATTTAGACCTCAACTACTGTCGTTACGATCACTGGCTTCGTTCCGAGTTCTTTCTGTACGAATCGTTTCAGATGAATGCGAAGATTCTCCTTAAAAACGGCCCGATCTGCAATCTGTTCGCGTTTCATTTCGCTGACGGCGTCGGCTATCGCCCGACGGGCTTCCGCCCCAAACTTATTTCCATTCGAACCGACCGCGATCGTTGCGTTGTCCGCCATACCGGCCACACCGTTGAACGTAATGTGCGGATCGCCGATGAGTTCGTGGGACTTTCGGTTGACCGTTACGACGAGCGAGATCGCGCCGCCATAGGCCAACTTTTTCCTCTCGCGGATAACGTCATATTCGATTTCCTCAAGCGATTCTTCGTCGATAAATGTGCGATGAAGTTCATGTTTTTCAACGATCCTCGCCCCAAATTCATCAATTTCAAGCAGATCGCCGTTCTCTATAAGAATAATGTTCTCGTCGTTATATCCAGCGACGTGATTCTTTACGTATTCTTTGTGCCGAAACAGCATTCTATATTCGCCGTGTATCGGGACGAGATATTTCGGCCTTGCCGTTTCGACAATTATCTTGATGTCTTCCTGAGAGGCGTGGCCGGAAACGTGAACGAGCCGCCTTTTCTCTTCGATGATATTCGCCCCGCGTTTGTAAAGATGCCCGATCAACCGGCTGATGTTTCGTTCATTTCCCGGGATGATCCGTGCCGAAAGCACAACCGTGTCACCCTTTTCGATCTGCATCCCCTTGTAGGTCGAGGTCGCCATGTTCCACAATGCGGCCCGCATTTCGCCCTGCGACCCGGTTACCAGAAAGCAAATTTCGTCATCGTCATAAGCGCGAGCCTCGCTCAGGTCGATCAGCGTGTCACCAAGTATCTTCAGCAATCCCAGTTCCTCGGCTATCTCGACATTCTTGACCATCGAGCGGCCGAGCACACAAACTTTACGCCCATACTCATGAGCCAGATCAAAAATGATCTGTAGGCGGTGGATCGATGACGAAAACGTGGAGACGAAAAGCCGTCCTTCCGTTTCTTCAAATATCTCGCGAAATGCCGGGATCACATCCTGCTCTGAAGGCGTCCGTCCCGGGACCGTAGCATTGGTCGAATCACCGAGCAAAGCGAGGACACCGCGGTCGCCATATTCTCGAAGTGTTTCCAGATCATAGGTCGGCCCGATCACAGGCGTCGGGTCGATCTTGTAGTCACCGGTGTGAATTATGGTCCCGAGCGGTGTGGTGATCGCAAGCGAAAAACAATCGATGAGCGAATGCGAAGCATGGATGAATTCGATGTCGAAATTGCCGATCTTTGCAATATCGTTTGCCCGTACTCGATGAAGTAGCACGTCGTCAAGCATCTCGTGCTCGTCAAGTTTCTTCTCGATCAAGGCCTGAGTAAATCTAGAGGCATAGACCGGCAAATTGAACTTACGAAGGATGTACGGCAATGCACCGATATGATCTTCATGGCCGTGTGTCAGGATGATCGCGGTCAGGTCATCACGAAATTCTTCGAGAAAGTCGAAGTTCGGGATCGAAATATCGACCCCATAGGGAGTTTCCTCGGGAAAGCCCATTCCGGCATCGATGACAATCATCTCGTCACCATAGCGGACGCCCATGCAGTTCATCCCGAATTCACCGATGCCGCCGAGTGGTATTATCTCTATTCTGCTCAATCGTTTACCGCCTTTTCATAAAACCGGATATGCCTAGATAGTAGCATAATCGCCCGGTTCAAGGCTCTATTCGATCGGCGAGTAAGGCGTAAAGACGAAGCCATTCCGAAAGTTCCAGCGTCTCCGCTCGCCGCTTCGGATCAATACCGGCATCAGCCAAAGCAACGGTCGGCTCAGGATAAGCTGCCTTCAGGTTGTTCGCTAGCGTTTTCCGCTTTTGCGAAAACCCCGAACTTACAAGCCGCCGGAACGCCGCATCGTCTGCCGGGCCTGTCGGCTTTGGAATGAGGCGGACCACCGAGCTCCAGATCTTCGGACGCGGGCGGAAGGCCTCGGGCGGAACGTCAAACAGCCTTTCGACCGCAAAAGCCGCCTCGACCAAAACGGTTAGATATCCACGCTCCGAATTTCCCGGTTTTGCCGTGATCCGCTCGACAACTTCGCGTTGAAACATCAAGACGAGATCGGATAAGCAATGCCGCTCATTTGCCAAATGCTGGAGAATCGCGGTTGAGATGTAATACGGAAGATTGGCCACAAGTTTGGCCGTTGGCGTTTCGGGATAGAACTGATCAAGCAGCTTGCGAATATCGGCCTCCGAAGCATCGGCCTCAACAACGATGAAGCGGCCCGTCCCGCCGTTATCATCTCGCAACTGCGGAACAAGTTCCCGGTCAAGCTCGATGGCAAGCACCTTCACACCTCTGTCCAGCAGTTCACGCGTCAACGCCCCACGACCTGGGCCGATCTCGATCACGACCTCGTCCTTTTCCGGATGCACGGCATTAACGATCTTAGAAACGTAGTTTCCATCGACCAAGAAATTTTGGCCGAGCGATCGCTTTGCCCGCATCGAATGTCCCATTTTCTCGACCATTCCCGTTGAGTTTAGTCGCGAAATCGAGCATCGGCAAGCAGAACAAATTTCTCCCTTTTGAGTTGTCTATTTCCGCACATTCGCTTATAACTTTAGCGTTCTTGCTCTTTACCGTAATTCCAGACCGCACACCGTACCGCATATGAACAAAATACTTTACCTGCCTTGTTTGGCCTTGCTGTTGATCGGCATCGCCGTTACAGCTCAAGACGACCCGAACCCTAATTCGCCATCGCCGGTGCTAGTCGCCGGGAGCGAGAGCGACCGAATACTTTTGCGCGGCAATGCTTCGGCTTACCGGCAGGAACCGGGCCGCGAACTTCGGGTTCTCTATCCTCCCGCAAATGAATGGGTCACGGCAAATATCCGTAATATCCAGCCATTGGAGAGCGAAGGTGCGAACTCCGTACGGATCTTTGTAAAGCAACGATCCGGTAAGACGTTCGAATTGGACGTGCGCGAGCTCAAGCGACTATCGAAGGACGAGTTTGCTATTACTTTTCGGGTTTTCGACCGCAGCGGCTTTCGCGGCCAGCCCGTTGCTGACGGCGATTCGCTGATCTATATGACCTGGCGCGGAAACGCATCGAACATGCTCAAGATCGGACTAGGTAGTACCGGCGGCATCGAGATCCCGAAGCTGCTGGAACCGGCAGGCATCAGATCTTCCGATCCCGAATACGCAGGTTACCATTTTGCGGGCGACCGAATTCGGTTTGCCGAGCAAGCGGCATTCGGCCCTTCGCCGATGCTTGATATGCGGCTCCGCAGGGTCGGATTGCGAACCTGGCTTGCAGAACAGTTCGACGCGCCTTACCCAACATTCGCGTATCCGGATCCGCCGCAATCGCCGACCAATCCGCCATCCGATTGCAGCCTCGCGACATTCCCTACTTGCTATCGTGAGCGGTACACGATGATACCGCTCCAAAAGTGGTTTTTTACGGAAGCACTTTACGGCGAGGCTCAGCTTCGCCATCGAACGGCGTGGTCGCTCAGCCAGATCTGGGTTACCTCAGGCTTGACGGTACAGCAAAGCAGCCACGCGATTGCTTATCACAAGATGCTTTCGCGAAACGCATTTGGTAACTATCGACAGTTGATGTACGACATGACCCTGAACCCGGCGATGGGCCATTATCTCGACATGGTTCGGAGCACGCGAACGAACCCGAACGAGAATTACCCGCGTGAAATACTCCAGCTTTTCTCGATCGGCCTTTACATGCTAAATCCGGACGGGACACTTCGGCTTGACCAGAACGGCCAGCCGATCCCGACCTACGACCAGGCGACCGTCAATGAGTTCACGAAAGTCTTTACCGGTTGGACGTATTGCAACATAACTTGCCAGAACTCGTCGCCGGGCATCGTCAATTACAAGGATCCGATGATCCTTAACCCGACGAATCACGACCTTTCGGCCAAGACATTGCTTCAATACCCCGGAGCACCAAATCCTGTGATACCGGCCTGCACAAACTGCACAGACCCGGAACAGATCAGAAACTATGCCGAACAGTCATTGAACATGGCTCTCGATAACATCTTCAATCACCCGAATCTCGGGCCGTTCATCGGGAAGCTGATGATCCAGCATATGGTTACGAGCGATCCCTCGCCGGCTTATGTACAGCGGGTCGGGGCAGTTTTCAATGGCGAGACCGGAAGCCCTCGCGGTGACATGAAGTCATTGCTGCGCGCGATCCTTCTTGACCCGGAGGCACGCGGGGATGCAAAGACCGACCCGCGTTACGGCAAGCTCCGTGAACCTGTCCAGCTCATTACAAGCCTCGCGAGGATCTTTCCGGCGGTCGATTTCAACGGCGAGAACCGCAGCGATGGTGCATTGGCAAGCTATGCGAACTTAATGGGACAGAATCCCTTTAATTCGCCGACGGTGTTCAACTACTATTCGCCCGACTACAACGTCCCGGGGACAAGCATACTTGCTCCCGAGTTCGAACTGCTCAACACAAATACATCGACCCGGCGGACGAATTTTCTTCACACATTGATCTTTGACGGGCTGACGCCGAATGCGACCGACTCACTTCGCGGAACATCGTTGACCTTTTCGGAATTCATGCCGTTGGCTGAAGCCGACCCGACGGGAACATTACTCCTCGATGGTTTGAACGCACGCATGATGCACGGTCGAATGTCGCTAGCCCAACGCGACATAGTTTTGCAAGCAGTAGCGGCCGTACCGTCCTCTAACCCGATGCTCAGGATAAAGACCGCCGTTTACCTGATCGCCGTTTCATCCGCCTATCAGATCCAGAGGTAACCGATGACCATCTCAAGAAGACGATTTTTAGCACACGCTGGAGCCGGACTTACGATGGCCGGTCTTGTATCAGGCTCACATCCCTTCGGGATCATGAGCGCCCTTGCACAGACTTCCGATGGCGGTGAGCCGTCGGATTACCGGGCACTTGTCTGCATTTATTTTAACGGCGGCAATGATGGAAACAATACCATCGTGCCGCTTCATTCCGACCAGTCCGTCAGCGGCTACGACCACTATTTTCAGGCACGCGGGCCTCGTGGACTTGCCCTTTCGCAGAAATCGTTGTTGCCCATCGCCGTGCCTCGTATCGGCGGATCGGCCTATGGGCTTCACCCGGCGTTGGGGACGGTCGCAAACGGAATAAACCCCGGAATTCACCCGCTTTGGGGCACGGGAAAGATGGCGATAGTAAGCGGAGTCGGGCCGCTGATAATGCCGATAACGCGAGCGCAGTATCAGTCAGATCCGTCGGTCCGACCGCGGAATCTTTTTTCGCATACGGACCAAACGCAGCAGCATCACAATTCACGAGCTGATGCCGTAATGCTGAGCGGATGGGGCGGCCGCATTGCAGACAAAATAACAACGGTGTCGAATCCGAACCGACTGGTGCCGACGGTCTCGTCGATCGTCGGCCCGCGGCTCTTTACCGTTGGTGAAAATGAACAGCCGCTATCGCTGGGGCCGGCTCCAACCCCACTGAGTTCCATCTTCTCTTTGACCGGCTATAACGGAACCCCGATCGCGAATGCCCGCCTCGCCGCACTTGAGGCGCAGATCCTGCTCGAAAAGGGCCAGGACCTGGTCGAAGCCTCGAACGATATCCAAAGCGAGGCACTACGAATTAGCCGAACACTGAATTCAGCAAACGAAGTGACCGCGGTATTCCCGGCAACCAACCTCGGGAACCAACTAAAGCAGATCGCGAGAATGATCAAGGCCCGAAGCGCTCTTGGCGTCAGGAGACAGATCTTTTACTGCTCATTGGATGGGTTTGATACGCATAACGGCCAGCTTGTAGGGCAAAACGCCTTGCTGACGCAGTTCAGCCAGGCTTCTCGAGCTTTCTACGAGGAAATGGTGGTACAGGGCATCGAAGACAAGGTCACGCAGTTCACACTTACGGACTTTAACCGAACATTCGACCCCGCGGGCACCGGTGCCAATGTCGGCAGCGACCACGGCTGGGCGAATCATCAGTTCGTGATCGGCGGAGCCGTCACCGCTGCCGATTTTTTCGGTATCAATTCTTCGAATGGAACGCCGATTCCGACGTTGGTCAATAATGGACCGGATGATGCAGATTCGGGGACAGGAGCACGTGGGCGATGGATACCCACTGCATCTGTCGAGCAATATGCGGCGACACTTGCCCGCTGGTTCGGGCTGAGCGAAGCAGACATGCCGTTCGTTTTCCCTAATATCGGGAACTTTCCTGTCACTGATCTGGGATTTATGGCAGCAAGTTAGTTGGGGCCTTTCACGTTTCCTAGCTTGGGTAGCCCGTGATCTCGATGTCATCGCCGAGTCGGGTCACGGTCAGGTCGCGGAGCCGTAGAGCATCAGCAAGTGTTTCAGCACCCCGACCGCCAACGGCGTTCGGGGCTTCGCTTCCGCCGATGACCAACGGGGCGAGTATGAATGTGACCTTATCTACCAACCCGGCGTCGATGAATGCACCCGCTACCGCCGTTCCGCCCTCGACCAATACGCTTTGAAATTCGCGCCGCTTAAGCTCTGCCATAACCCCCGCAAGGTTCCTTGCTCCGCCCTCGACCGGAACCACCTCGACGCCCTTCTCCTGTAGCGGGCTGACGCGCTCAGGGTCAATGCAATTTGTCATCACATATGTCGGCGCCTCGTCGGTTGTAGTTGCGAGTTTTGAATCAAGCGGTAAACGCAAGCTATTGTCTAGGATCACTCGTGCGAGCGGCCGGCGTCGCGGCCGACCGCTGCGATCGGTTAGCGAGGGATCATCGACTGCCGCAGTAGTTGCACCGACCAATATTGCGTCGTGCTCGTGTCGGAGTTCGTGCACACGTTCGCGAGCCGCCTCACCCGAAAGCGCCGTCGATACGCTATTCTTTAGCGAAATACGCCCGTCGAGTGACATTGCAAGCTTGAGATGGACGAACGGCCGGTCGTTCTTGTGCCAACAAATAAATTTCTCATTCACGCTGGACGCTTCGTCAGCAAGAACACCGGTCACGACCTCGATCCCAGCCGCACGAAGCCTCTCGAAGCCTCTGCCGGAAACAAGCGGATTCGGATCCTCTATCGGGCATACGACACGGGCGATGCCTGCATTTACCAATGCCTCTGTACACGGCGGGGTCTTACCATGGTGGTCGTGCGGCTCCAGCGAAACGTACGCAGTTCCTCCCGCAGCTCTTGTACCAGCCTTCATAAGAGCAATAACCTCAGCATGCGTCACTTCACTCTTGACGTAGGTGCCTTCGCCAAGCACCTCGCCGCTTTTAGCAACGACCACGCAGCCAACCAACGGGTTAGGCGAAACCAGCCCCGCGCCAAGGCTCGCAAGCTCGATCGCCCGCCGTGTATGTTTCAGATCTGTCTCGGAATACTCGCTCAACCCCGAACCTCCTGGTCTGAATAATGGACCACCTAGTTGAAAAGGCTGTTCACATACCGCTCGGCATCAAAGACCATAAGGTCATCGACCTGCTCGCCAATGCCAACATATCGGATGGGCAAATTCAATTCCTTTGCGATCGCAACCGCAATGCCGCCCTTAGCCGTTCCGTCGAGTTTTGTCAGTACGATACCGGTGACGTTCGCGACCTTGGTGAACTGCCGCGCCTGCTCAAGGCCGTTTTGGCCGGTCACCGCGTCGATGACCAGCAGCGTCTCGTGCGGGGCACCTTCTACCTCGCGTCCTGCGATCCGCTTCATCTTCTCGAGCTCGGCCATCAGGTTCGCCTTGTTATGAAGACGGCCGGCGGTATCTACGATAAGCACGTCCGCTGACCGAGCCTTTGCCGATTGGAGAGCGTCGAACAGAACCGCGGCAGGATCTGTTCCCTGCTTTTGCTGAATGATCGGTACCCCTGCACGCCCGGCCCAGATCTCAAGCTGATCCGACGCCGCAGCTCGAAACGTATCGGCCGCGCAGATCAGCACATCATTACCCTCATTCTTTATCCGCTGTGAAAGCTTGCCAATCGTAGTTGTTTTCCCGACGCCGTTAACTCCGACGACCATTAGAACGTAAGGCCGGATCGATTCATCTACCGCCGTTTCCGAGGCGACCCCGCCGGTCGAATGCCCGAGAATATCAAGAAGTTCCCGTTTCATCGTCGCCTTTAATGCATCTATGTCGTCGATCTCCTTTCGCGTGACACCCTTGCGGACAGCTTCAAGTACCTGCATCGTCGTCTTCACGCCAATGTCGGTCGAGATTAGCATCTCTTCGAGTTCGTCAAGCAACCCTTCGTCGATCTGCTTTCGGCCCTCGAAGACCGCATCGAGCCTGTCATTGAGCGAGTCCCGGGTTTTGGCGATCGCCTTTGAAAACCGGACGCCGATCTCTTTCTCAACCGCTTCTTCCTGTGCCTTCAATTCCTCGATGGACTTGTCAAGACCGAGTACCGAGGTGGAGAACGGATCTTCTTTTTTTCTGCGCCAAAATGCCATAAAAACCAACCGCGAATCTTTGAGTATAGAAAAAACCCGTGCGCCGAACAACGCACGGGCTTTTTTCCAGAGCAATGAGGTAATCTAGCTCGGCAACGCGAGCTTTTCGCGATTGCGGAACAGCAAAAGACCGATAAGGCAAGCGTAAACCGCCCAGAAATAGAAACCGAAGAACGCACCGACTGCCTTCGCCGGCAGATTACCGACGCCCGGCATATCGAACGGCGTAAGCAACATGGTCGGGACCGCGATCACAATACCGGAAACGACCGAAAGGATCAGACCGAAGATAAGGAGCTTGACGTAATCGACCCCAAGATGCCTGATGGTGTTGAGCGCCGTGCCGGGATTGATCGTCGCAGTGAATGATCGCGTGTATCCTGCGACGGCACATGCGGCAGGATAAAGCAGCAGCCCCCAGACAAACGTAAGCATCAGCAACACGACGATCGGGGCTGCGAGTTGGAGAAATCCGCTTAAAAACTCTTGAAACTGAGCATTTCGTGTTTCCGTAGAGGGGCCGACAACTGACTCAAGCTGTGCCTGACGGTGCTGCTGTGCCATTGCCCATAATTCTTCTTGCTCGCGGGATTCTTCATCGATAACAGGCGTTGGCCGACCGCTCGGTTGCGTCACACTTCCTATCTGTTCATTCTTGCCATCGGCGATCTCGGTCAGGACACGCTTCACTTCACCAGACTGTTGGGCAACGTCGCGCTGTGCGTAATAGTGCGTTCCGGGAATCTTTTCGAGGTCGGCGTTGATCGATTCGACCTTACTGCTGACGGCGCTAAAGATCAGGTAAATCCCGACAATGGCTGCAAGAATGAACGGCCCAAAGCTTGAGATGTATGCAGCGATGCTCAGAAAGAGCGGATGAACGACGTCTTCCCAGATCGAGAAATCTTCGAAATCCGGCATGAAGCTCGAATCAATCGCCCCTTTCGAGAAGTTGTCAACTGTGTTGGCCAACACGCCGAAGGAAATCGCATTTGTGGCCATAACCGCGATCAAAGCGGTAGCAACCATGAAGATCCCGCCGATGCCCGCAGCCGATTGCCCGAGCGAGAGGAACGTGTAAAGAATGCCTCCTAAAACAAGGCTGGTTCCGAACCTGAACGGGTGGCCAAATGAATAACCGAGATCTCCGAAACCGAACGTATCGCCTCTAAGAGCGGCCGAGCTAGCGGCAACTTTAGCTCCCGCTAGGGCCTCCGCTTCGCGGCAAAGCTCGCCACAAGCCGGACAGATCTTGACGCTGCCACCGTATGAACGAGGACAAGTTTTGCAGAACCCCGCTCCGCAGCCTGAACAAATGTATTTCGAAGGGACGTCTGCGTGATTCGCACACCGGGAGTTATCAGCCGCCGCTGACGGCGTGAACTGGTGCGCGATGCCCGCGGCGTGAACGGCTGTTTGCGGCTCCTGCACGGCAGGAACCGAAAGCTGTGGCTCGGCGATCGTTTGCGGAATGGCGGCCTGAACTATCTCGGAAACTACGACTGGCAAAGGTTCGCCCTTCGCCTTTGCGTTAAAAAAAGGGACGAGTTGCGGAACCTTTCGGGCCTCGATCCAGCGAAGATTTCCGCGGCGAACCTTGTCATCAGGCTGCAGCGAGCCTTCGTTTATCCATTCCGGCAGTTCGGCAAACTGCGCCTCATAGACCGTTCCGCCGACCTCAACTTGCCACGTTTCGTGTAACTTCTGCTCCTGTAACGCCATTGTTTGCTACCTTTGGGAGCTCGGCCGGATCATGGCCGCTATTTGCTGTCAGATTTTGGCCGACCCCGACGTTAACGACGCGGTCGCCTTCCTTTACCGTGGTCGCGATCTGCTGGACCACCCCTCGGCCGATCAGGCCTTTTTGGCATCCACGGACGAGAGCCTCAACTACGGCACCGTCATATCGTGTACCGACGAATGCCCGGATCCGGTCAAGAGCTTCGTTTAGTACCATTCCCTTAGAATAAGGCCGGTCAATGGTCATCGCGTCGAAGGTATCGGCCACGGAAACGATCTTTGCCTGCAGAGGGATCTCATCGCCCTTCAGGCCCTGCGGATAACCCTCGCCATTGACCATTTCGTGGTGCGAGTACATCCCTGGGAGAAACTCCTCAATCCCGGGTATCTGTGACATGATCTTGTAGCCTTTCACCGGGTGCGTCTTCATAATGTCGAACTCATCTGCGGTGAGGGCGGCAGGCTTCTTGAGGATGTTGTCGTCGATCGCTATCTTGCCGACATCGTGCAAAAGTGCACTGATTCTGAGTGCTTCGAGTTCCCTTTCGGAAAGGTTCATCTCCTTCCCGATCGCGACCGAAATACGTGCCACGCGTTCGGAGTGCCCGCGTGTATATTTATCCTTTCCGTCGATAGCAGCGGCAAGCGCCTTGACCGTCCCGACGAAGAGTTCACGGTTCTCCTGAGCCGCCTGAGCGAGCCTGCGGATATGCTCCTCCAGACGATCACTCATCGTGTTGAAAGCAGTTCCAAGCGTGGCCGTCTCTTTGACACCGCCAACCTCGACACGGGTCGAAAGATCGCCCTGTGCGACCGTTTCCGCTGCTTGTGCAAGGCGTAGTATCGGCTGTGCGAGTTGGCGAGCGACAAACAATCCGACGAGCGATGCGAAAAGCCCAAATGCAAGACTGATGACCCAGGTTTGCGTCCGCATTTCGCCGACCGAGGCAAGTGCCTTGGCTTCGTCCTGCATTGTGATAACACCGAACTTGGCGTTTGGCCCGAAATCAACGGTCGAATAAGCCCCGATCATCGAATGCTCGTTGCCGTCGAATTCGCCGATGAACGGCACGAGTCCCGACTGGATCTGTTCGCTCGATTGCTGCCATTCGGAAACGATCTTTAGTGTTGTCAGCGGCCGCTGCTGGCGGGCAATCTGTGGGTCAGGGTGAAAGATCGCCCGTCCGGCCTCGTCAACAATAAGAATGATCGGCAGGCCGGAGTCCCACATTTGCTCTTCGGAAACTGCGTCCTTACCGACCAGTATCTTTCCAATGTTCGAAAGGCTCACGATAGCAATTACCGAACCCGCACCGTCTTTGCCGCCAATGCGAGCGCCGATCGCAATCACACTTTCGTTCGAACCTTCTGTCACGGTCGCTTTCGAGATCATCGAGGCCGAGCCCTGCGAAGAAGCGATGAGCGTATTCGCGATCGAATCGATCTGTTGTTTGCCTATATTCCCAGGACGGTAAAGTGCGAGCGTGTCGCCGGCGGGCGGCGTTACGAAAAGTGCCAGTACGTCCGGGTTTTCACGAAGCTTTTCTTCAAGCTGCATGTCCGTGCGTACCTGACTATAAACCTCCGGGCTGCCTGCCAAAGCAAAACCATTAGCCAGTCCTCCAACAAGATCGAGCTGACGCTGGAGAAACATCTCGAGCGAGCGAGCTTTCTCCTGAACAAGTTGGATCTGGTAACGATTCTCTACCGCTCGAAGTTCGGTCCCGCTTCGTTCCGATAGGAACCAGCCGGTAAGGATCAGCGGAAGGAGGCCGACGACCAGAAGTGTGGGGATGACAATGTAAATGAGTTTCGGTTTAGACATCGCGGGATGCTGAAGGCGGGAGCGCAATTAGCGCCACAAAAATCGTAACAAAAAGGCGGCTGTTTGGCAATATTAATTTTTGTTTAACACCAAAGGTAAAATTCCTTCAGTTTCTTCATTTCAAACACTCGGACCGAATGACGTTTCGACCGATGACCCTTATAATGGAAAGGCGTGAAGGGCGGCGACTGGCAGCGGATCGAGGATACGTTTCACGCGGCACTCGAAGTGCCCGCGGCGGAACGCTCTGTCTTTCTCAAAGAACGGCTCTCCGATGCTCCGGCCCTCATAACTGAAGTTGAAAAACTCCTTCGAAGCGAAGCCTCTGACGAACAGTTCATTGAGGCATCGGTCTGGACGGACAGCCGCTTTCTCTCAACAAAAGCCAAAAAAGAGATCTCGAACTCTATATCGGATGCTCCGGCTGCCGACGCCACCTCAAACCTACATGGCCGCAGAATTGGAGCATTTCGCCTTGTTGGAGAACTCGGCCGCGGCGGAATGGGGTCGGTCTATCTTGGTGAACGTGCCGATGGCGAGTTCGAACAAAAGGTCGCGGTCAAGCTGATCAAGAAAGGAATGGATTCGGACTTCATCGTCCGGCGATTCCGGCATGAGCGTCAGATCCTTGCATCATTTGACCACCCATATATTGCCCGTTTGCTGGATGGCGGCACGACGGAAGATGGACTTCCCTACTTCGTGATGGAGTATGTTGACGGCGAAACGCTTTACAACTACTGCGATTCACGAACTCTCTCGATCGAAGATCGGCTCCGTATCTTTCTTCAGATCTGCTCCGCGGTCGAATATGCCCATGGCCGTCAGATCATTCACCGCGACATTAAGCCCGGCAACGTACTGATCAACAAAGCTGGTGTTCCGAAACTTTTGGATTTCGGTATCGCGAAAGTACTCGACCCGGAATTGATACATGAATCTGTCAACCCGACAGCATCAATGCTGCGGATGATGACGCCCGATTATTCGAGCCCGGAACAGGTTCAGGGCGAAGATGTAACACCGGCTAGCGACATCTATTCGCTCGGAATACTGCTTTATGAAATCCTTACCGGACACAAGCCGTATAGCTTCGCCGGACGTGCGTTGCACGAGGTCAGCCGTGTTGTTTGCGAGGTGATGCCGGAACTTCCAAGCTCGTCACTTCGTGTTGACGAGACGCTTCTCGCCCGTTACAACGCGGACGCCGAACGCCCGGCAAAGGCCCGGCGAACCAGTATTGAAGATCTACGCGAGGTACTCAAAAAGGGCCTTGACGATATCGTCATGAAGGCCCTTGCGAAGCGGCCCGAGGACAGGTACGCGTCAGCAGCGGAGCTTGCCGAGGATATCGAACGCTACCTTGCCGGTAACGAGATCCGTGCTCCAAAATACTCGCCGAAGCGGCTTGCTGACTCAAACTCCCTTATCCGGAGGTCTGAGGCTGCAAGGTCGGTCGCTGTTCTCCCCTTCAAATTCATCAACCTCGGCCCGCCGGGCGATACCGACCATAGTTTTCTTGGGCTCGGACTCGCCGACGCGATGATCACACGACTAAGCAAGGTGCGGAGCCTCACCGTTCGACCAACAAGTTCTATTCTGGCGTTCAGCAAAGAACAGCCGGATCCGGTCAAGGCCGGCGAGGCACTCGGCGTCGAATTCATCATCGACGGCAGCATCAAACAGGCCGGCGACCGTCTTCGGGTTAACGTTCAACTTTTGAGCATCGCAGATAACGCGACCATCTGGGCAACCTCGATCGACGAGACTCTCTCCGATGTTTTGACGCTTGAGGATACGATCTCTGTTCGCGTGCTCGAAGCGATCCTACCGCAGATCAGCGGTGCCGAGGTCGAAGAGCTTGCAAAACGCGGAACAGACGACCCTGAAGCCTTCGAGAACTATCTTCGGGGTCGTTATCACTTCAACAGCTTCACCGAAGAAGGGTTCGCCCAAGCATTTGTCAGTTTTCATAAAGCAATCGCTGCTGACCCTACTTATGCTCTTGCTTATACCGGCATCGCCGACTATTACGTTTGGCTTGGGATCATGGGTGTGCTGCCTCCAAGCGAGTGCTTTCAGCCGGGTATTGCCGCGGCGCAAAAGGCGGTGGACCTCGATCCCGAACTTTCAGAGGCTAACGCAACGCTCGGCTTCTGTCTTCACGCGGGCAACTATGACTGGTCGAAAGCAGAAACTTATCTTTTGAAGGCGCTCGAGCTTAACCCGGCGAACGCGAATGCATATGTTTGGTATTCGATCGTGCTTTTAACCGAAGGAAGGTTTTCCGAGGCTCTGCAGTTTGCCGAGCGCGGATCTGAACTCGACCCGCTGACCCCTTTCAATCAACACAATATCGCGTGGGGGCTTTATTTCGCCCGCCGCTTTGGCGAAGCTCGGGAACGGTATGAGAGGGTCGTTCGCGATTTCCCGGGTTACGGCCTCGGGCATTACGGATTGAGCAAGGTCCTAAGAGCTTTGGATGAGCCGCGACTGGCCATCGAGGAGAATGATAAGGCCATCGCCCTCATGGGTGACGGGCTTTTTGCTCGTATCGCAAAGGTTGAGGCACTGGCTGTTGCGGGGCGTGACGACGAGGCACGCAAAGAAGCGGATGAACTCGAGGCACTTTCTTTGACCCGCTATGTTTCCCCATATCAGATGTCGCTTGGTTACGTTGAGCTGGGCGATCATCAGAAAGCGATCGCGAAGCTCGAGGAAGCATTGGAGTCTCGTGAGGCCTGGCTCAATTGGCTCGGTGTCGAACCGGTCTTTGACCCGATCCGTAACGAACCTCAATTCGATGCGATACTTGAGAAGACCGGCTATCGGATGCTTTTCAAGCGCTTTTCTGAAAGCGGGTATCGCCTCGGCCACGATACTGACGGCAGCCTCTCGCGACCGGATGAGAAAACGACCCTTGTCATCAACGAGGGACCTGACACCGCCGGGATGGAAATGTCCGGTACACTCGTCGGCCGCTTCCCGAACAGGATCGCCGCAGCAGTTGCCGGACTCTTGATAATTGCCGGTATCGGTTACTTTTTATTGCCTTCTTTTATCGGGGTATCTCCGCAAAAGGCAGTGGAAAGACCGTTCTCTGCACCCACTATACTTGTCCTGCCGTTTCGCACGGTACAGGACGACAAGTTCAATCTTGGCGTCGGACTTTCGGACGCTCTTACTCAAAAGCTCGGAAACATCAAAGGGCTTCAGGTGATCTCGGCGAATTCTGCACGGACGATCCGCGAAGATGATCTCGCGGCCATTGGAACGGTTGGTGCAAATTTTGTAGTCAGGGGTGAGCTATCGGTCGAGAACGGCGTTTCGACTCTTTGGGCCGAAATGGTCAATACTTCTTCGGGGTCGCGTGTTTGGGAGGAAACCTTTAGAGCTGATGAGACCGGTCTCTTTTCACTTCAAACCGATCTCGCAAAGAGGATATGGACGACGCTCGGCATCGAGCCGCTTGCTCTCGAACGCTACCAGGTCGAGAAAAGTTACACGGAGAATGCCGAAGCTTACGAGCTTTATTTAATCGGACGGTACCAATTGACCAGGCGTTCCGCCGCAGATATACGGCAGGCGATCACAACCTTCGGGCAATCGCTCGCCAGGGACGGCAATTTTGCCCTCGCCTACATCGGGATGGCGGAAGGCTACCTGCTCCTAAAGCTTTACGACGTAACGGCCCCGGCAGATTCCTATCAAAAGTCACGCGAATTCATTGACCGGGCTTTAGCCATCGATGACGGCCTTGCCGAAGCATATTCGGCGGATGCCTATCTCAAGTTCTATGCAGACCGCGACCGTCAAGGTGCCGAACTGGCTTTTAGGCGAGCGATCCAGCTTAATCCCTCGCTTTCGCAGGCACATCATTGGTTTGCATTGTTTCTTGCGGCAACCGGCAAGCACGTCGAGGCGGCTCAGGAGATCAAGAACGCTCAGCGGCTCGATCCGCGGTCGCCGGCCGTCCGGGCTGCTGCAGCCATGGCGAATTTTTACGCTCGCAACTACGAAGAGGCTATTCGCGAAGCAAATGTCGTTCTCACAGAAGAACCGTCTTTCTTACCGGCCCTTAAAGTAAAGCGTTGGACAGCCTCGGCAATGAACGACCTTCCGCTTGCGCAGGCCGTCTTCAGCAAAGAGATCAATTATGGCAACGGCGACCCTGCCGACCCTAGTTGGCTCCTTATCGAACTGCAAACACGCGACCCGCAGGCCGATCGTGAGGCGTCGCTTCGGGCATTAGAACAAGCAGCCGCCGCACGCGCGATCTCGAAAAATCCGTACGCCTTCGCTCATGAAGAGGCTCTCGCGTATTTGCATTTTGGGTTGCCCGAGAAGGCTCTCGACGCCCTTGAGCGTGCGGAGGCCGCGAGTTCGCATGGTATCAACTTCCTCGAGGCCGACCCACGATTTGACGGCCTTCGCAGTCAACCCCGTTTTCAAAGCATTGTGAGCCGGCTGAAAACCCCGTCCGGAAGGTGAGATTGACCGCTTCTTCGGCTGATGTCAGAATTAGGCTTTCGCGATGAGCGAGCCCCTGCGAAATCCTGTGCCTAGTGCCGCCGCCCGCATCGGGCCATATCGGTTGGACACCGTACTCGGCCGCGACAGCGTGGGTGAGGTCTATCTTGGTGTTCGTGTTGATGGTGAATTTAACCAACGGGTCGCCGTGAAGCTTCTCCAAAAAGGGACTTTTGACGACGTCACGCTCGAGCGGTTCAAACGCGAACGTCAGATCGCCGCTTCCTTGAACCACCCGAACATCGCACACTTCTACGGCGGAGGCACTTCGGTGGACGGTTCGCCCTACTTCGTAATGGAGTATGTCGAGGGGGCCACGATCCTCGAATATTGCGATCGCCATCGGTTGAGTTTCACCGAACGAATGGTCATCTTCAGGCAGATCTGTCAGGCGATACAGGCCGCACACGAAGCGGACGTCCTTCACGGAGACATCAAGCCGGAAAACATTCTTGTAACCGACGATGGCACAGTGAAGCTGCTAGATTTTGGCCTTCGTCGATGCGACCCCGAAGCAAGTATCGCTCCGGGACGGGTCGCCGAGAGCAAATTTGATGCACCGGAATGTGCTCGCGGAGAGTTGGCGACGGTTGACTCCGACGTGTATTCCCTGGGCGTCATTCTCAGCCAGCTCTCGAAGGACGCGGATGCAGGCCCGGGCTTTGCCGCATTGGCCTCAGGACTAAGAGTGATCGTCGCGAAAGCTACGGCGGAGCTTCCCGAGGATCGCTATCGCGAGGCCCGCGATCTATACAAGGCGGTAGAATACCTTTTTTCAGACTCCTCGGCACCGGAGACAGTAGCGGGAACTCCGACATCCCGATCTCGCAAACCGACTCTGGCAATTCTTCCCTTTGACGCCGAAGGAACCGACGCGGCCGCTGACGCATTTGGTGTCGGTCTTGCCGATTCGCTCGTTTCTCGGATATCACGCCTTGCCCGCATTGTGGTCCGCCCCACAACCTCGGTTTTATCTTTCAGCAGTCGAAAACCCTTCGATGCCGGACTTCGGCTCGGTGTCGATTTCGTACTTGCCGGTTCAAGCCGATTGTCCGATGGCGAAGCCTACCTCTCTGCAAGCCTCTACAACGTCGCCAAACGCAACGCGGTCTGGTGCCGAGAGTTTGTGGAAGACGCATCGGATCTGATAGAGCTTGAGGATTCGATCTGCCGTCAGCTCACCGGAGCACTTTTGCCCGAGCTACCGCGGGAGGATCGCGAGGAACTTCATCGGCCCGCCACCAAGGACAACGAAGCATACGCCGCTTACCTTCGCGGCCGTTTTCACTGGAGCCGCTTTACAGATGAAGGGCTGACCGCCTCGCTCGAAGAGTTTCGGCGGGCTGTTCATCGCGACCCTCATTTTCTACTTCCCTACATCGGCATTGCGGATTTCTTCATATGGTCCGCGATCTTTGGGGAGATCGCCTCTGCAGATGCATTTCCCGAAGCAGCCGCGGCGATCGATAAGGCGATTTCTATAGATGCCGATTCGGCCGAGGCACTGTCGAGGAAAGCGTTCATCGAGCTGCTGTGGAAGCGTGATTGGAAGGAAGCCGAACGACTTGTCCGGCTCGCTATCGATTCGAATCCCGACACCCCTTTTGCTCACGAGTGCCTTTCAAATATTTATTGCAGCCAAGGCATTTTTGACGAAGCTGTCAGCGAGATCCTGAAGGCAGAAGCTCTTGATCCGTTCGCCCCGCGAGCCGTCCTGATGTCTTCATGGACGTACTATCTATGCAGAATGAATACCGAAGCAACGCAAAAGGCCCGCAAGGCTCTTGCAATGGCACCTGGTATGCCGCAGGCGATGCTTCACCTCGGAAATTCGCTCACGGAAGCGGGCGAATACGACGAGGCCGTAAAGCTTCTGCGGCTTTCAGCCGAGTCATGGAAAGCTGCCGGCCTTCCTCGATACATGCTTGCTTTTGCTCGGGCGGGACAGGGCGACAAAGAATCTATCAATAAGATCATTGCTAAGCTTACCGAGCTCGAATCCTCATCACACGTCAAGCCTTACTTTCTTGCTATGGCATTTCTCGCGGGCGGCGAACACGACCGCGCATTTGAGTATTTTGAAAAGGCTCTGAATGAAGGGAATGAATGGATGGTCTGGTTCGGGGTTGACCCAAAGCTTGATCAGATACGGAGCGATCCGCGTTATCGCTCGATCCTGGAACGTACCGGCAACCCGATCGCCCTCGAAACGACGACAGCCCCAAGAACGGACGGCCGCGAACGGTCGATCGCGGTCCTGCCATTTCGCCTTATAGGGTCTTCGGCTTCGGCCCTTGGGTTACCCGAATTCCTCGGCACGGCACTTGCCGATGCTCTCACGCTTCGGCTCTCGAACGTTCGAAAGCTCAAGGTTCGGCCGACAAGTTCTGTCGTGGTTTCGGTCGAACGGAACGATGATCCCTTCGAATGCGGATCCGAACTCGACGTCGAATTTGTGGTCGACGGCATTTTGAGGGCCGCCTCCGATGGTATGCGGCTGACTGTGCAGTTGCTCGACGTGGCCGAACGTTCCGTGCGTTGGTCGGCTAGTTTTTTTGAATCGACCGTCGATCTGCTTGACCTTGAGGACTCGATCTCAGAACAGGTTACGCGGTCGCTTCTGACGCATATCGACGACGAAATGGCTTCGCAGATGGCAAAGCGAGGGACGTCGAACCCCGCCGCACTTGACGCCTACCTGCAGGGACGATTTTTCTGGAGCCAGTTCTCGCCGGAGACATTTCCGAAGACACTTGCTTCTTTCCAGCGTGCCGTGGAACTCGATCCGGAGTTTGCGGCGGCATACGCGGGCCTTGCCGATTTCAATGGATGGGCGTTGATCTACGGACTGCTTCCGCCCGATGTCGCGTTGCCGCAGATGCGCGCGTACCTGCATCGCGCCCTGGAGATCGACCCCGGACTGGCCGAGGCCCACGCCGCTCTTGGACTTTATCATTCGAACATGCAGGAGTGGGAAAAGAGCGAGGCCTGCTATCGCCGGGCGATCGAACTCAACCCCAATTATCCGCTGGGTCATGAGTGGCTTTCGTCGTTCTTGGTCGGCAGCGGACGCACTGCCGAGGGGCTTCGCGAGCTCGAAAAAGCCGAGTCGCTCGATCCGCTTTCTCTTCGCCCAAAGGTCCTTACGGCATGGACCTATTATCAGGCAAGAGATTTCACACGCGCTGTCGCGAAGTGCGATGAACTGCTTGCGCTTGCTCCAACGTCAATGCAGAGCCACGTTCAGGCATGCAACGCGTTGCTTCAGGCCGGCAGCGTCGATGCATCGCTGCGGCATGGCCTAATTGCCGAAGAGCTTGCACCGGATTCACCACTCGTGCTGCATCCGCTGTGCTTTTCACTCGTTGCCGCGGGTCGTGCCGGGGAAGCACGCGAACGCATCGAACGCTGGAGAAAGATTGCTGAGGAGCGCTATGTCGGCAGCTATTTCTTCGCTCTTGCCTTTTTTGCGGTCGGTGATACTGACCGTGGTTTCGATTATCTTGAAGCCGCCCGAAAAAACTTCGATCCGTGGTTGGTCTGGACGGCGGTCGAACCTAAACTCGATGCCATACGCGGCGACGATCGCTACGCCGAACTTCTCCGCCGCATGAATGGACCTCAACTCCCTTGAGCATTTCGGGCGAACTTTTCTTCGTAACGGCTCGCCTTAAGAAACTCATCGAAGTCCTTGATCTCAAGGATCTCTTTGATCGCCGCACGTTTATCTGAAGCGTTCCTGTAGTAGCTCTCTGTGATCTTGTAGCCCATATAGTAGCCAAGGTCCGCAGGCCGGCCCTTCGCCTGGTTTCCCTGATAGAGCCAATTCGAAGCATCCGTACCTCTCATCGCTAGTTTGAACTCGTTCCAGAGCTGTTCCTCGATCGGGTTTCCGTAGGCGTGCAGGTGCGGATTTACGTGGCCGCCGGAGATAAGTTCGGCGATGAAGTCCGCTGCCCCTTCGTTGATCGAACGCTGAAGCAAGGTCGGCTCGCCCGGGATCGAATACTTCTGCTGATAGTGGATCGATTCGTGAGCAACGACGAAAGGCACCTTTTCTATCGGCCCGATGACCGATCTCTGCCATTGAGTGAGGCCTTCAGTATTTACCTCGCCATTAGCTCCGAACATTTCAACACCGATCAGCAGCCCGCCCGGAGCGAGCGTTCCGGCCGAGTTCATCCGCCCAATAACGAAATATACGTTCGGAAAGATCGCATCCGGATATAGCTCTTTGAGCTTACGAAAGGAAGCTCGCATATTCGGCTCGAACGTAGCGATCCTTCGGCTCGGACCGCGCAGGCCTTCATAATACTTTCGCGAGGCAGTTACCTGCTCGGCAAACGACTTTGCGCTTCCGATCCGATATTTCAGGAATAGCTGGAGCCCGTCCGAGCCGGGAGCAAAATACTCCTGAGCGTAGATCTCCTCCGCGTTCTCGGCGGTAGCTTTGTCGAAAGCCTTCCAGAAGCTCTCAATGTCCGATGTCACGAATTTCACCGCCGTTGGATCAGCGTTCGTGGCCATCTGGGCAAACGCGGCCGATGCCGCTAATGCGAAAAACAAACCTAACCTTAATATTGTTCTCATTGAGCTATCTCCGGACCCCTGACCACGAGGTCAGTGCGATGTCGGATCTTTCACTACCGGTGTTACCGATACGGACCTTCCAAACTCCAGGTTTCACGCCCTGCTCAACATACAGCGAGCGGAACGGGCTTCCCGCGGTCCTCGAGCCGGCCTCATCTTTGCTCGCGATCTTTCCGTCGGGAGCGACCAGCACCACAGAAACAGACGCATTCGCGATGAATGTCAGGCCAAGATCGTCCGTGCCGGCAGTGACCGGTAATTCGATCTCGGTCTGTGATCCGGGTTCGAGTGTAAGCCAACGAGCGAAGACGTCATCCCGTGCCGCCGCTCCATAGCGCCTTCCTAGGTAAAGGGCCGCATCACCATCGCTAAGACCGCCCTGATAGTTCGGCAAGGTCGGAGCCTCCGGTGCTTCGGGCAGGTGGTTTCCTTTCGGCCCGATGGCCAATCGCGGCTTCACGAAGGCTGAAAAGTCTGCCGTACCGGTAAGCTCCGTGTGGACGTTCTTCGACTTCGCATTGTCCTTGATCTGCCAGATGGCTGAGGGAACCGGCACCACTCCATCGTTCCAAACGTAGGTCTTGCACATCACGGGAAGCGGATCGCCGGCAAGAACGGAGAATTTAACGCCCTTCCGGTTTGTCACCGTTCGGTTGAACTCAGCCGCGACGTCCTGCCGCAGCTGCCGGACCGCTTCCACATTTTTCCCGAGCGTCTCAAATGCGGTGTTCATAACATCGGCACACGGCGAACCCATATTCGGCGTTCCGAGCATCACAAGGTGTGCAACCTGCGGACGGCCATCCTCGCTCGGCGGCATGAAGTGATGAATGTAGTGCCGCGAGATGAGCCCTCCCATTGAATGGGCGACAATATCAACGTGCCAGGCGTTTCGGTCCTCTTGTGCGTAGCGAATGTATTTCCCGAGCTCTTGCGAGTTCTCAAAGATCGAATTTGTTGCGTTGGTCGAGAGAAACGACCCGCCGGTGTTCATTATTCCCTTCTCCGGCTTCTCGCCGACCGGATACGCCTTCCAGTCGTAACTATGCGAGGTCGTCAGAATATTCTGCCAACTTTCCCACGCTTTCCAGTTGCTCCAAAGACCGTGGACCAGGACAACCGGCTTCGGAGCGACCTTAAGGTTCTTGGTCATCTCATCCGCCTTTTTGCCGTTCTCCTCGAGCTCGGCCTTGATCCTCTGGACTAACCGCGGGCGGCCGTCGTCGTACCAGGCATAGCCGGAAGAATCCCAGACAAACTCGACCTCGCGTTCCTCGCCGGGTTCGACCCGAACCGACGCCGAAAGATCCTCGAGCGGCGCGTCGGGCCGTGCACCCTCCCATTTATCGCCTTTGTAGGTCTCTTTGATCTTGACTTCGGCATACTTCGTCTCGCCGGAGGCATTAAGCACCTTCGCTTTGATCCGCACGAGATTTCCATCGGTCGTTCCCTTTTGCTCGGTGACCTCGACCCAATCGTTCCAGTTCGGGTATTTCATTTCCTCGAACTTCAGGTCGATGAGCCGAAGCGGTGCTCCGCATTTTTGAAGATTCCACGTGATGGTTTCCGTCACGTTCTGAAATGACTGCGAAAAGCTCCCGCTTAAGCGGTTCGGATCGTTTGGGTCGATTCGGTGGCTGCCGTCAGAGGTTAGCGAGTTTCCCTCGATCGTCGTCTCGGTTGCGGGCATCGTGAGGTTTTTGCCCTCTTTCGGAACGCACTGGCCGCTGTACGACGCGGTCTGCTTGCCGGTACTTTGTCCCTTGATCGGCGGCAAACCGACACTCACACTGTAGGTACCATCTTCATTGACGCCGATCCCGACCGAGGCCTCTTCTTTGCCTGAACCGGAAACCTGGCTTTGCGAGACGAAAGTGCCGGTCATGTCCCGCCAGGTCTTGCCGCGGTCGCATGAGTTCTTTTCGACTGCCTTTGTCGTCTCGCTTGATGTGAAGCTGTGGTTGATCGTCGCCTTTCCCTCGCTCTGGCCGTTCTGCTCGGGCGATTCGACGACGGCGACCTGAGCCTTGTAGTCGTACTTCAGCTCGAAGGTCGTCGTGTCCTTTCCACGGTTCGAGACGCGCTCGGTCGTCTTTGTGTCGGACATCGACTGCGTTCGCGTGTAGGTTATCGAACCCGTCCACGCTCCGTTGCATTTTGAAGCAGTCGGCTTCGAGCGGGCAGATGCCGTCGTTGCGCCGCGACGCGTCTGAGCCTCAATAGCGATGAACGGTGCCGCAAGCGAGACAAAGGTTAACGCCGTGAGCGTTGCCCTGAAGAATCTGTTTCTTGATGTCATGGTCGGATCGATTTCAATCGAAAATGATCTAGGTACTCCGCCAGATAACGCGAAGAAATCCGCGGCCAAATATCAGCTGCGGCCGTCCGAAGAGCAAAAACGAAGCCCTGGCGGACTCGTTAGCCCGTTTGAAGTCCTAGGAATCGGTTTTCTCACTTATCCGAATGGGTTGAACGGCTGTTCGGATGGTTTGAACGGGCGTTCGGATGGTTTGAACGGCTGTTCGGATGGTTTGAACGGGCGTTCGGATGGTTTGAACGGGCGTTCGGATGGTTTGAACGGCTGTTCGGATGGTTTGAACGGGCGTTCGGATGGTTTGAACGGGCGTTCGGATGGTTTGAACGGCTGTTCGGATGGCTTGAACGGGCGTTCGGATGGTTTTCCGGCCTGGGAAAATGGTTTGAGGGCTTGGGAAAATGGTTTTCCCAGGTTTCGGAATGGTTTGGAGACGTCAATAAACCGCTCAGTGAGGTCAATAAACCGCTCAGTGAGGTCACTAAATCGTTCAGTGAGGTCAATAAACCGCTCAGTGAGGTCAATAAACCGCTCAGTGAGGTCAATAAACCGCTC
>ERZ761602.680-NODE-680-length-70102-cov-14.324782_pt1 | contig 70102 bp, 52 predicted proteins | sample MGYA00512165_ERZ761602 | MGnify/ENA primary metagenome ERZ761602 (study PRJEB28899, sample SAMN02445085) | bioreactor sludge metagenome | biome: EBPR sludge; isolation source: Thorneside wastewater treatment plant | place: Australia: Brisbane, Thorneside...
TTCAGGTTTGCGGTCTTGTCGGTTTTCTAAAATCATTTGAAGTGCGACTCCTTTCTTTGGATTTGCTTACTCCAGCAGTTTACATGAGAGGGGGATGAGTTGTCAAGTGGGAAAATTCGATTTCAAATAAAGTTCTTCAACCTTTTTCCTCGCCCAGGGTGTTCTTCTTAAAAACTTCAAACTAGATTTAATACTCGGGTCATTGATGAAACATTGAATTGGGATTCGCTCGCCTAATTCTTTCCAGCCATATTTTTGGATTAAACGATTCAAAATTGTTTCGAGTGTGATTCCATGCAATGGGTTGTTGGTTTGAATTTCTTTTTTGTCCATAGAAATTGATTAATTTTATTTGGCGCGGGATAAATCCCTGCCTCAGTTCGTGGACAGCCCTACAGGACTTAAGCGCGAAGCGCTTCCATGTACTGAGCGAGAATTTTAATTCGATGTATTGCAGAGGGGGTGAGTTGTCAAGTGGGAAAATTCAAACCCGTCCCGCAGGTTGAAAGGGGTTTGTTATTAATTAGGAGTCAACTTTGACTACTTGTATACTTTTTTTCTTTTCAGAAATTTGAATGCAAAAAAATATGATATATACATAAAAACAAGACCTAATCCACCAAGAATTACTTTTTTGATTAAGAAAGATAAAAAATCTTTTTCTGTAGATATCTCAGGGATTAAGGTTAAGAATTGCACTAGACATCCAAGTACAATGCCAAAAATGATCCATCGAATCAAACCATGTATTCCAAAATGAACATCACTTAATCTGTAAATAGTAAATGCACCTGGCAACGCTATAAAGAACATAACAATTACTAATGCGAGGCATAAAATGACAATGTTTAAAGAAAATGTCTGTTGAACATCGGTTGATATGTTGTCATTATATTGACTTTGAATTACTTCCCAGAACAAGAAAGTAGCAAGCAAAGATAGCCAGGCAACTCCAGACATAATTTTTTTGCTTTTTTGTAACATTATTTTTCCGTGAGAATTTTAGTAATTTATATAAACTAAGAACTCAAGAATATCTTTTAGCTGGGCTGATTACTGCCAACTGATAACGATCAACCACTCTTCTTCTCAACCTTCGCCCAAGTATCTTTCAAATTGACCGTCAAATTAAATACAGGTTTTTCTTTTGCAGAATCTTTATCCACACAAAAATAGCCGAGACGTTCAAATTGATAACGAGAACCAACTTCAGATGAAGCCAGAGACGGTTCTACAAATCCATTCAAAACTTCCAAAGAATTTGGATTCAAACAATTCAGGAATCCTTCTTCACCTTCTTCTGGATTTTCTTTTGAAAACAAGCGGTCATACATGCGGATTTCGGCTTCTTTGGCATGTTTGGCAGAAACCCAATGAATTGTAGATTTGACTTTTCGTCCATCCGGTGCATTGCCGCCTTTTGATTCGGGGTCATAAGTCGCATGGACTTCAATCACTTCGCCTTTATCATCTTTGACCACATGTGTACATTTGATGAAATACGCATATCGCAATCGCACTTCATTTCCGGGGAATAAGCGATAATATTTCGGTGGCGGCGTTTCGCGGAAATCATCTTGCTCAATATAAATCACTTTTGAAAATGGAACTTTGCGCGTGCCTGCGTTTTCATCTTCTGGGTTATTGATTGCATCCATTTCTTCGACTAAATCATCAGGATAATTATCAATCACAACTTTCAAAGGACGAATCACTGCCATTCTTCGTAGAGAATGTTTATTTAATTCATCACGTACACAGGCTTCTAATAATGAAACATCACTAACGCTGTAATTTTTTGCCACACCAACTTTGCGAATAAATTCTAAAATCGCATCAGCTGTGTATCCGCGCCGACGCATAGCACGAAGTGTTGGCATTCGTGGGTCATCCCAACCATTGACGAAATTTTCTTCAACCAATCGTCGAAGTTTGCGTTTGCTCATCACAGTATATGTCATGTTCAAACGTGCAAACTCGATTTGCCGCGATTTGAAAACACCCAATTGTTCTAAAAACCATTCATACAATGGGCGATGATTTTCATATTCCAATGAACATAATGAATGGGTAATGCCTTCCATCGAATCATTTTGTCCATGAGACCAATCGTATAACGGATAAATTTTCCACTTATCACCAGTGCGATGATGATGCTCGTGCAAAATACGATACATGGCCGGGTCACGCATGTTGATGTTTGGATGCGACATATCAATTTTTGCGCGCAAAATCCGCGAGCCATTTGGGAACTCACCATTTTTCATGCGTTCTAACAAATCTAAATTTTCTTCCACATCACGATCACGAAACGGAGAATTTTTTCCGGGCTCAGTCAGCGTGCCGCGATTCTTGCTCACTTCTTCAGGCGTTTGGTCATCTACATACGCTTTGCCATCCAGCACCAATTTTTGCGCCCACTCATATAGCAAATCAAAATAATCAGATGCAAATGTTACCTTAGCCCATTCAATCCCAAGCCAACGTGCATCTTCCTCAATTGCTTCCACAAATTCAGTTTCTTCTTTGGTTGGGTTGGTATCATCAAAACGCAAAATTAACTCGCCGCCATTTTCTTTCGCAACGAGATAATCAATCATAAACGCCTTCACATGCCCAATGTGCAAATACCCATTTGGCTCAGGAGGCAAACGCGTGCGCACATAATTGAAGCGTCCATTTTTCAAATCTTCTTTCACTGCTTCACGGATAAAATCTGTTGGTCTTGTTTCTTCGTCACTCATTTGATTGATATACCTTCATAAATTTTTTTTGATGTAAACCCGCTTCAAACTCCGGGGATAATTGATTCTGCTTCGTGGAACATCTTCCACGCGACGGACGTTAATTATAACAAAGGTATAATATCTACAAGGAGAAATTTATATGCAAGAAAAACGCGATAATTTTTACGCCACCTACTTTAACAAAGATGCTGTTCTCCAGTTTTCTCGCTGGGCAGGGATTTTTGCTTGGGTCGTTTTGGTCATTTATGGTGTCATTGCACTCAATTCCTTTATCCAATTTATGACCCAGTTTATGAGTGGCTTGTTTTACCAAAAAGGCATGTCCGTTTTTGACCTGATTAGTTTTTTTACACCTTATCCTATGCAATTTGCACCGGGCATCGTCTATTTCTTCGGCTTGAAATTTGTTCAACATGCCATACTGATTCTCTTGGATATGGAAGAAAGTGCTCGTCGTTCCGCTCGCGAAAAATAACCTTACCTTGCCTGACCTCTTTTGACGTGCTAAAATACCCCGCGCTTGTCTTTGGGGACTCGTCTAATGGTAGGACGGCTGATTCTGGCTCAGCTAGTAAGGGTTCGAATCCTTTGTCCCCAGCTAAAAAGACTCTCAATTGAGAGTCTTTTTGTTTTCTCCCGTGTATAATCGTTAAAAATGACCCATCCTATGTTTGGTTCAGATAGCAAGGAGTATTTGATAACTTTGTTTGAATACGCGCCGATTTCACTTTGGGAGCAGGATTTCAGCCAAATTAAATCCCGTTTTGACGAATTAAGAAAGCAAGGGGTGACAAATTTTGATTCGTATTTAGATAATCACCCTGAATTTATAGATGAATGTATGCAAGCCATCAAAGTGTTGAATGTCAATCAGCAGACTGTTTCGATGTTCAGAGCTGATTCTAAAGAAACATTTCTTGCGAATTTGAATCTTGTTTTTCGCGATGGAATGCGACATCACTTTCGTGATGAATTGCTGGCACTGTGGAAGGGAGATATCAAGTGGGCGGGCGAAGGAATCAACTATACCCTTGATGGCGAAGCGTTAGACATCATCTTGCATTGGCGTATTTTGCCAGAACACGAAAAAAATTGGGATAAGGTTCTAGTCACCATTGAAGATATCACTGCCAGAAAACGGGCTGAGAAACGACTCGAAAGTTTATTTGAATCTTCACCAATTTCTTTATGGGAAGAAGATTATAGTGAAATCAAAAAATATTTTAACTCGCTTCACGTGCAAGGTGTGACGAATTTTGAAAATTATTTAGATGAACATCCCGAAGCCTCATTGCATTGTGCGTCATTGATTCGCGTATTGAACGTCAATCAAAAAACTTTAGAATTGTTTGGCGCAACTTCAAAAGAAAATTTGTTAAATAATTTAGGTCAAGTATTTCGTGATGAGATGGGGAAGTCATTTGCCAAGGAACTCGTGGATTTATGGAATGGCAAATTATCATACGAGCGTGAAGGCATAAATTATTCACTAACTGGTGAACCTATAAACATTCTCTTGAGTTTTCGTGTGATGCCCGGACATGAAGATGATTTCGCTTGGGTGACTGTGGCAATTCAAGATATCACTGCACGAAAAAAAGCAGAAGAATATTTGCGTTATCTCGGCACGCACGATGTGATGACAGGTTTATATAATCGTGCTTATTTTGAAGAAACAATTTTGAAATTGGAAGCCAATCGCCAAGATCCAATTAGCATTGTCATTGTTGATTTGAATTACCTAAAAAATGTGAATGATTCGTTAGGTCATCAAGCAGGTGATAAATTAATCCGCCGCATTGCTGAGGTTTTGCAAGCCGCATCTGAAGATAAATATTTTACGGCGCGTATTGGCGGTGATGAGTTTGTGGTCATCTTGCCAAACACAAGTGAAGAAACCGTTAATGAATTTATGAAACATATTCAAGTGTTGGTAGAAATGAATAATAAATTTTATCGCGAGCCTGAATTAAGTATTTCACTTGGTGGTGCAACCAGCACATCAGATATGAACCTTGAAAAAGTAATCAGCCTTGCGGATGATGCCATGTACAAAAACAAAGGTGAGCATCATCGCCGCCGTAAAGATGATGTTAAGTTTTGAAAAAGTTTTTCAAAAATATCCACAAGGTGAATTGCTTGCCAAAATTTTTACGTCAACATTTCAAGCAATTGACCCTAACGCGATTGTTAAAAAATATTTACAACAATACCCAATCAACACACACAAAAGAATATTTGCTTTTGGGTTAGGCAAAGCCGCCATCCCGATGACACAATCTTTAGCAGATGAAATTTCATTAACTGATTCGTTAGTCATCACCAAACACGTTTCAGAATCAAAGTGGAATTTTGGTTCTATCATCCCCGGCAATCATCCCATCCCCGGCAGTGACAGTTTACATGCAGGGATTCAGGCAAAAAAATTCCTTTCACAATTAACAAAAGATGATTTGCTGATTTGCTTAATCTCAGGTGGTGGCTCGGCTTTAATGACTGCGCCTGTGATTTCACTGGAAGATTTGCAAAGCCTGACATCGACTTTGTTGAAAAGTGGGGCAACAATTCATGAAATCAATACTTTGCGAAAACATTTGGATGAACTCAAAGGCGGTGGACTCGTTCAATTTGCAAATGGCGCTCAAATCCTGTCTTTAATCCTTTCTGATGTAGTGGGGGACTCGTTGGAAATCATCGCCTCTGGTGTTACTGTCCCAGACTCTACAACTATAAAAGATGCTTCCGCGATTTTAGAAAAATATAATTTACGAGGTCAAATATCAGACTCAATTTTTTCTGGCCTTCGAGAAACATTGAAGCCAGATAACTCATTATTTGAAAATGTAACAAATCAGATTGTAGGAAGTAATAATCTTACCTTAGATTTTGCGTGTAGCCAAATTAGTGATATATGGGGAGATAATAAAGTGAAAATAATCAATAAGAGTATTCAAGGCGAAGCGAGCAAAGTTGGTATAGAAATTGCTAAGCAATTCAAAGATGCTCTATACACAATGCAAAGACCTTTTTGTTTGCTTGCTGGTGGCGAAACGACTGTAACAATTAAGGGGAATGGAAAAGGCGGAAGAAATCAAGAATTGGCATTGTCAACTGTGGACGAATTATCTGGCTTGAAAGATGTGATGTTGATTTCAATTGCTACCGATGGGGAGGATGGTCCGACAGATGCGGCAGGGGCAGTGGTGACGGGAGAAAGTTATCAACGAAGTAAAATGTTGGGGATGGACGTCAGCAGTTATCAATTAAGAAATGATGCGTATCACTTTTTCGAATCGCTTGGGGATTTAATCAAAACGAATCCAACAGGCACAAATGTCAATGATTTAGTTTTTTGTTTTGCGTTTTAAGTTGCTACTATACCCAAGCCTTTTTAGCCACAGAGACCACTGAGAGAAAAGAGATTTAAGGGTTTTTCTCAGTGGTCTCTGTGCGCTCTGTGGCTTTATTTTAATTTATGCGTTGGCACTTCTACCAAACCAATTTTGCCATTCTTCTTTTTCCCATAAAACCAAAATGGGAGCGGCGACAAAAATGGATGAGTATGTTCCACTTAATAAGCCGACTAATAAAATAACTGCAAATTCTTGAAGTGTGACACCACCAAACAAGGCGAGTGCAAGTAGTAAAAATTCTACGGTCATCAATTGTGTGTTGATGGAGCGTTGTAATGTTTGCACAATGGAATGATTGACAAGTGTTTCGTAATCCAGCCTGCGTAAGATGTTTGCATTTTCACGGATGCGGTCAAATACTACGACTTTATCTTGCACAGAAAAACCGATGACAGTTAATAATGCGGTTAAGAAAAGTGCATCCATTTGCCAGCCGAAATATCTTGCGCCAATGCCTGCTACACTAAACACTACAGCTACGTCGTGAATCATGGCAATGACTGCGCAAATGCCATAACGAAAGGCATTTTCAACTTTACGAAATGCCAAGCTGATGTAAATGATGACACCTAATGCAGCAACAGCAACAGCGAGTGCGGCACGCTGTGCTACTTGCGCACCAATGCTCGGACCAACACTATCAAACTGAATGACAGAAATTTCTGAACCTGTTTCTGTTCGTAATGAACTTAAGATTTGGTCACGCACTTCATTGGTTAAGAATGAAGAACGAATCACACGTGACCCGTTTTCTGTCACTGTGATTTGAGCATCGTCAACGCCTGCGGCTTCATAAATGTTGACGATGGTTTCAGTATCTATTTCATTGCCTGACGCAAATTGAATTTCAAAGAGACTTCCACCCGTGAAGTCAATCGAAAGAGGTAAACCATCAATGGCTAAAAAGACCAAGCCAGGAATGATGATGAGAAGTGAAAATAAAAAGTAGTAGTAGCGTTTTCCGAGAATATCAATCATGTTCTATCCTTAAATTCCAAACCAACGTTCAAAGTTTTGTGGTTTGAATGAACGTACGAAAATCACCAACAATGTGCGGGTGACGTAAATGGCTGTAAATAATGAAATGGCAACACCGAGAGCCAATGTCAAGGAAAAACCTTTGACGATAGTTGCCCCAAACGCAGAACCAAACCAAAAGAGAATCAATGAGGTGATGATGGCGGCTAAGTTTGAATCACGAATGGATGACCACGCGCGCGTCCAACCTTGGTCCATGGCTTGGTTTAATGTTTTGCCGTTGCGTAATTCTTCTTTTAAACGTTCAAAGATGAGAATATTTGCATCTAACGCCGCGCCAGTGCTGAGTAAAAAGCCGGCAATGCCGGGTAATGTGAGTGTAAAGTGGAACCACTTGAAAACTGCAAACGCCACTGCGGCATAAATCAAAATTGAAAGCACTGCCACGACACCGGGCATACGATAATAAATAATCATGAACAATGCCACGATAATCATACCGATGCCACCAGCCAGCAAACTTTTATTTAATGAATCAGCGCCGAGGGTGGGACCAATAATTCTGGTTTCAACAATTTTCAATGGAACAGGTAAAGAACCATAGCGAAGTTGAACTGCAAAAGCATTGGCTTCTTCTGGCGTAAAGTCGCCAGTGATTGTGCCTTGCCCACCAGTGATAGGGTCACCAATGACGGGCGCAGAGATAACTTGTTTATCTAAAACAATGGTGAGGGCTTTGCCGGTATTGGCTGTGGTATGGTCTCCGAAAATTTGAGCACCATTTGCTTTCAAAAGAAAATCAATAGCATATCCACTGCCAAATTGATTCGCAACCACATTGACGGAATCAATTTCAGCACCGGTCATAATGGTATGGTACACAATTTCACCTTCTGGGGCTTCCACAGGTGCGCCGGTGGGGCTGTAATCTGTCACTAAAATTGTGCCTACTTCGGGGAAGTAGTCGCCGGTGTCAACAAACTCAAGCAGACCCGTTTGTTGAATCGTCGCCAAAACAGATTCAGTATCGCCTAAGCCGGGGAACTCTCCCACAATGCGGCGGTCACCTGCCACTGTAATCAAATTTTCATTCACGCCCAAAGCATCAGTACGTTGTTGAACGATTTGACGAGCAACTTCCATGGCTTCTGAGTCAATGCTTTGGGCGGCAGGAATATCGGCTTCGAGCAAAACTTGCAAACCACCTTGCAAATCTAACCCGAGGCGTGGCTCTACATTTCTACTAAAGAGCACTTCATCAAAACTACCAAATGGGTTAGGGATGTTGATTTCACGGCTGAGGTCAATCCATAAAGCCAGGGCAACCACAACCACAATGAGGATAATACGATTGGTTAAATTACGAATCATGCGTTAAGACTTCTCCATCCACGAAAATGCCAGCCTGTGGCTGGCGCGGTCGATATTATACTCCTGTTGTGAGATTTATGGATACACCCACTCCTCAAACAACTCAGTCAAACCACAACCACATTGACCTTCCGCTTCAGCACGCAAAATTTCAGTTGTACTAATGCCCCAAGCATTATTCGTAACATAACTTTTCATAAACGCATTAAAGGCATCCGTACCCATCACAGCTTCGAGTTCCATAAAAAATAATGCGCCACGTCCGTAAACAATTCCGCTATATTCCACACCAGTGTATTCACTCACTGGCAAACCGACAGGAATTTCTTCCTCACCAACATACGCCCATCTTCCTTTTAATTCACGCCGAAATTCCAACATGCCTTGCTCACCATAACGGTCTGTAAAATATTGCATGGTCGCAAATTGTGCCAAAGATTCATCCAACCATGGGTCATCCAATTGGTCATTGCCGACCAAGTTATAAAACCATTGATGCGCCACTTCATGCACAACCGTTCCTTCTAAATAACCGATTTGCGGTTCCATAATCCATTCTGTAATTGCAATGGCACCGGGGTATTCAATCCCCAATGCCAATGTGGGTGTAGAAACAAAATCTAATTCGGTGTATGGATACACTCCATACCTTGCATTGAAAACCTTGATAGATTGCGCCGCCATATCTAACGACTCTTCTGCGCCAGATTGTAGATAACCCGGCGTGTAAAAACGAAGTGTAACTCCATCAATCTCTTTTACAAATTCTTGATAATTCGGACTGCCCGCCAGATAAAAATCCCGCACTGGTCCCGCTTCATACCTGACCTTTTGCCTGTCTGCTGTTTCCTCAACATTTGATTCAACCCCAGAAGCCACCAAGACCAAATCCTTCGGTGCGTCTACAGTGACGATAAAGAATGACATATCTGCATACGTCACATCACCAGATTGGGGCGGAATTTCCGAATTCCAGTCTTCATCGTCATAGACTGCAATCATTGGGTAGATGTGTGCTAACGCAAGTACATCGTTGTAATAGGCTTGGACGCCGTAATTTAAATCCACACTTCTTGGTATCGTAATATCAAATTCCATGCGGATATTTATTTTTTCTGCTGGCTGTAATGGATTTTTCAACGACAAAATCATCAAACTATCGTTCAATTCGTATTTTGGTTCAATTGACTCATTATTTACAGAAACATTTTCTACAGTGATTTCACCACCAAGAATATTTGGAAATAAGCGAAAATGAATTTCATCCAGTGCTACATCTTCATTGTTTGTGTAATCTACGGTTTGTTTACCTGAAATTTGATATAGGTTATCTGCAATGACAAAATCAATTTTGTATACACTCGCAGTTGATAATTCATCTATCACCGAATGATATGCGGGGTTGAGTCCGCTTTTGAAGATGGATAAATCATTGTCTTGTATTGAGGTGGCGGGGGGCAGTGTGGGTGTAATCTCAGGCTGAGGTTGCAGAGACAGGCATGAGGTCAGAATGAGAAGCGTGAATAGGGTGAATATCAAAGTTTTTTTAATCATTTTCTTTTCTCTAAAAATTTCAAAGCAGAATTAAGGACTTCATCTGGGTTGTGGATGTTGGTATCAATAATCAAATGTGCGTGTTCGCGGGCATGGCTCAATCTTCTGTGTTGTTCTTCATAATCACCGATTAACCAATTTAATTTTCTGCGCTTGGTGCAATTTTCAAACGAACATTCTAAAAAGATGAGCAAATCGGGTTTGGTGATCACTTGCCACATTTGCTTGACGTATGAATGTTCTTGGGCAATATGCCGACAACGATAGCCGTGTTTTTCTAACCCCGCCAGCAAAGTGGATTTGCCTGAGCCACACGGACCCACAATTCCGATTAAGAGTTTAGCGTCATCTTCGTTCATTGGTTTTATTGTGGAGGACAATGTTTAATTCTTCAGGTCCTCCAATAATGGCGATTACATCTCCGACATTTAATTTGACGTTATCTTTTGGTGGCATTTGCGTTTCGTCTTCGCGTTTGAAAAGCACCACATTGACTTTGTAATTATTTTCAACATAGTCAACCGTTTTATTTATCAATGGTGATTCTTTTGTAAGCGTTAATCTGGCAAGGCTTAGTAATCGTCCTTCAACTGAAATTGGATTGGTGACATCTACACCTGCCGCGGCGGCGGCAAAAACAGGTGCCGCCATTTCGGTGGCACTTAATGCAATAAAACCAAATTGGTCTTGCAAGGCGTGTGCAAAATCATCGTCAAAGATTCTTACGACAACTTTGATATCTGGATTAATGCCTCGAGCTTTTAAGGCGATTTGTAAATTCATCGCATCGTTTTGGCTAGCTAAGATAATGGTTTCAGCCCGTTTTACATTTGCGCCTTCTAATGTGATTTGCCTTGTAGCATCATCCGTGATGACAGGAATCCCTATTCGACGCGCTTCATTCAATGTATCTAGTTTTGGGTTTTGTTCAATGACAACGATTTGTTTTCCCATTTCATGTAGTTTTAGAGCAATGCGAAAGCCTAAGTGACCAAACCCAATTAGAACAATGTGTTTTTTTAGTGTAGATGCAACAGCCATTTCCCATTCCTTTGTCCGCGCGTGGCGGTTAAAGAGTAGAGTACCAAAATCTGCTAGACCTTGCGAAAGTAGTATGACGCCAATAAATGGCATAAAAAAGTGAAATACTTGTAATGCCAAATGATTTGGAAAGTCACGATTTGTGGTTTGTAAAAATGTAGCAGTCAGAACAATATATACAGATTCCATCGGGTCGTTAATCGGTTCGTTGACTAATGTTGAAATAAAGTTATATAAAATGCCACCGCCAATGACCGCAACCGAAAACCAAAATAGTGGTGAACGAAATTCTTGAAATAATATAATCGTATCGCGTATTGAGGCTTGAAAGCGATTCCAGCGATTCTCGACTTTAGTGTTCTTATGCATGATGAATCGGCAGACGAACGTTCATACGACGCACATTATCACTTGTGCGCGTTGAAACTTTGAGAATTAATACGCTGATGTCATCCGCTGGGCGGTTATCATCGAGGCGCACGGCTTGTTCAAGTAAAGAGTCAGCAAGTTGTTGCGGAGTTGGGTCTTGGTCTTCTAGCATGGATTGAAGCGCTTGGTGAACGTTCATCGGTCTGCCAACACGTTCACCAGCATGTGAAATACCATCACTAAAAATCACAATGGTTAATCCTGTTTCAATTCCAATTTCAGTGACGACTGGACGCACATTACGCGAAGTTCCCAATGAAACACTTTCTTCATTGTGTTCGTCAATTTGTTCGCCACGACAAATAAACATCGGCGCGGGATTGTTTCTGGTTAATACAATTGTTTTGCTATGTAAATCAACGGATGCGATATTTAACGTGCAGGTGACTTTACCCGCTTTATCTGCAAACAAAGCATCAGATGCCGCTCTCGCCGCCGCACCATCGCGCACACCTTCAGCAATCAACCCCATCACTTTTCTAACGACCAACAAAGAGACGGCTTTCGCGCCTCTACCTGATGTTTGCCCGTCTGCTAAAACGACAGATAATCCGCCAGTGGGGCGTTCGACAACTTCTAGCGAATCGCCACTTTCAGAAACTGCATATTTATTGACTTTTGCAACAGCGATTTGTACTTCCATGCCCTGATTTTACTATGGAGTTATTCGCCTCCACCACCACCGTCGCCACCGCCACCTCCATCTCCGCCACTGTCACCGCCTGAATCACCTGTGCTATCACCGCCCCAAAATCCGCCACCATCATCATTATTTTTACTGCTTGTATCGGATGCACCAGCACCCCATGCAAAAAATCCACCACTAGAATTTGGGTCGCCAGTGTGTTGTGAATTTCCTGATGATTGATTCCAAATTGTGCGAAATATAAATACCCCAAGTGCTAAAAGAACTATCACTGCACCTGCACAAACACATAAAAAAGTAGAAGCACCGATCATTTCCATACTGTTTACTCCTTTTTGATGTAACTCTATTCCATCCAAGATAAAACATGTGCACCTGAAGTATCTATCCATGCGAGTACAAATTCGTTGTTAGGGGTTGTCACTAAAACTGGCATACGAGGTGTTCCATTATCAGAATTGACTAATGCTTGTGCTTTTGAAAATGTATTTCCATTGTCATTTGAATAAGCGTATTGGATATTTTGCGCATCTGAGCTGTGAGTTTCCCAAACGAGGTGAATGTCGCCATTTGTATCTATTGCCATGAATGGCATGGTTTGATGTATTTCTGGATTCGGATTAATTTTCACATTGGGTGAAAATGATTTGCCTAAATCTGTTGAAGAAGAAAACCAAACACTCCCTGTAAATTTTGTATTTGCCTCGGCTTCGCGTCCGTCCATCCATGTGATGTATAAAGTGTCTTCAAATGAAGCAAACGATGGACCTGCAATGGGGCAGGCGTTTAAGTACCAATGTGCATCACTAACTCTGGTTGTGCTTTGATACGTTTTTCCGCCATCATTGGAGATTGCTACAAGAATATCTCGAATGTTATTGCCGTCTGTATGCAGTTCGAGTCCGCGATATGCCATCCAGACTTGTTCTCCCATAGCAATCAAACTAGGTTGGCAGCACTCGCAAGCACCGCCTTCGATTGTTTGTACTTGAGCAAATGATTCGCCGAAGGTGTCCGAATATGTATATCGAAGCGTACCATCTGTCAGCCAGGTCAGAAGCGGGTTTCCATCTTGATTGAATACTACTTGAACCATCACAATTTCAAACCCCGAATCCGTGGCGACTTGTATCGGTTCAGAAAAAGTTTGCCCGCCATCATTTGAACTGGTATACCAAATGGTGGCACTTGTAAAATCTGCGGATTGTTCGAGCCAAGCAGTGGCAACAATATTTTCATTGTGAACGGCAAGTACGGGGCGTTCTACTGGAAGAACGTGTGCATTTACATTAGAACTGGCAAGTATGGGTTCACTGAAAGTTTTCCCGCCGTCTGTAGAGGAAGCGATAGAGATAGTGTGATGTGCACCTAGAGCAATATAAATTTTTCCGTTTGGTGTACTTGCTAATGAAACAGATTGCACTTGCGGAAAATCCACACGGGAAGTTTGGCTTATGGTTTGAGTGGCGCAAGAAGCCAAAAATAACGAAATCATTAAGAAAAAAGCAATATATTGAATTCGTTTTTTCATCCTCAAATTTTACTCTAATTCGACTTGACGCAAGTGCTCCCCACATATATAATCAGCCCGCTTCGTTAAAAACCAACCCCAGACGGGCTCTTATGCCCGTCTGCTGTATGTATAAAGGAGAAAGTTCATGACCCCACATCCAAAGCGCAAACATTCCAAAGGACGCCGCGATCGCCGTCGTTCACAGGATGCTTTGATTTTGTCTAATCTCGTTGCTTGTTCTAACTGCGGAAGCAAACGCCTGCCTCACACCGTTTGTGATAACTGCGGTTACTTCAAAGGACGTGAAGTTGTGCAAGTGAAAAAAGAAAAGAAGTCTGAATAATTTTTTCGCTATAAAACGGGTCGTGACATTCACGACCCGTTTGTGTTTTAATTGATAATCATGCAAGAACATCTCAGCCACAGAGGTCGCAGAGATATCAGAGAAGATCAAAAAAGAATCTCAGCGGACTCTGTGACAAAAGACTTTGAACAAAATTATTGGAGACTCAATGAAACTCAATTCACAAACCACAGCATTTATATTTCCAGGGCAAGGCTCACAAACGGTGGGTATGGGCAAAGAACTTACCGAAGCCTATCCGATTGCCAAACAAACTTTTGATGAAACTGATTCGATTCTTGGATTTTCACTTTCAAATTTGATGATAAACGGTTCAGCAGATGAATTGAATGATACGGTCAATACTCAGCCAGCCTTGTTTACTCATTCGATAGCATCTTTCCGCGTTTTTTCGCATCTTTATCCTGACGTTCAACCTGCTTCAGTCGCGGGGCATTCTCTAGGGGAATTATCTGCACTATGCGCCGCAGGTGTATTGTCTTTTGAAGATGGACTCAGACTTGTGCGCAAACGTGGTGAATTAATGAAACATGCTGGTGAATTGAGTCCCGGTGGTATGGCGGCAATTTTAGGTTTAGATATTCCAACACTTGATAAAGTCTGTGCGGAAGCCAGTACAGAAAATGAACTTGTACAAGTTGCCAATGATAATTGCCCCGGTCAAGTGGTGATTTCGGGTGCAAAACCTGCCGTAGAGCGTGCAATGGCTGGCGCAAAATCTGCTGGGGCAAAACGAGCTATGCCATTGGCTGTATCTATTGCGGCACATTCACCACTCATGGATTCGATTCAAGCGGAGTGGAATCGGGCGGTGGATAATGCTCAATTTGTGAATCCAGTTATCCCCGTAGTTGGAAACGTGTTTGCATCTATTCTCAAAACAGCAGATGAATGTCGCACGGATGTTAAATCTCAAATGCAATCAAGAGTCAAGTGGACGGATTCAATTAAGAAAATGTCTGAAATGGGAATCAATACATTTGTTGAAGTTGGCACCGGAACTGTGCTGGGTGGGTTGGTGAAACGCATTGCGCCCGAAGCCACGAATTATGCGTTAGGAAATCCGCAAGATTTTTCTGCTTTGCAATAATTTATGAAAAAAAATTCCATCGCTGTTTTCATCATTTCATCCTTATTGCTTGCTTGTGCGCCAATAGAATTACCAACCATTGCACCTGTAACGCAAATTCCATTTTATGCAACTGATACACCATTACCTTTCATTGTGCCTGTAACTGAAACACCGATTGTATTACCTGCAATTACAGAAACATCAACACAGCCATTTGTAATTTCTATTACCGAAACACCGATTCCTAACCCGCAATGGTGGGAAGTGTATTTTACAGACCCATTGATATTAAATAATGAAAATAATCCAGCAGGTTCGATTGAAGAAAAACTAATTGGATTTATTAATTCAGCACAGACAAGTATTCACATCGCTTCATTCGAGTTCAACCTGCCACGTGTAACCGACGCATTAATCAACGCCAAACTTCGCGGCGTAGATGTGCGCTGGGTAACTGATGATGAAAACGGTTTAGGGATTGATGCGCAACCAAATCGTGGTCAATTTACACGCTTATCTCAAAATGGAATTGAAGTGAAAGATGATTTAGGTCGTTCTGCTTTAATGCACAACAAGTTTTGGATTTTTGATAAGCAAATCACATGGACGGGTTCAACCAATATCACGGTCAATGGAATTTATAAACAAAATAATAATGTAGTTGTGATTCATTCACCCGAAATCGCCTTGATTTTTGAACGCGAATGGGAAGAATTATGGACGGGGCAATTTGGTCCGCGCGCGCCTTCGGCTGTAAATCAGCAATGGACAATTTTGAATAATACGCCGATTCAAGTTTTGTTTTCGTCAGAAGATAAAATTGTAAGTAAGTTAATTGCTATCGTTAATGATGCTGAGGTCAATATCCGCTTTTTGGCGTTCAGTTTTACAGATGACCCGCTCGCGCAAGCCATGATAGACCGCGCTCGTGCAGGCTTAGATGTGAAAGGTGTCTTTGAGGCGTTTGGTAGCACATATAGCAGTTCAGAACTCGGCAAGTTTTGGTGCGCCAACGTCCCTGCTCGGCAAGATGGAAATGGAAGTTTTTTACATCACAAAGTGATAATCATTGACAATAGCATTGTGATAACAGGCTCCTTAAACTTCTCTGCAAATGCGGATGATAGTAATGAAGAAAATGTGATTATCCTCGATAACCCCGAAATCGCGGCTTTGTATATACAAGAATTTGAGAAAAACTGGGCTCAGGCGAAAGATGTGTCGCCTGGGACGTTTACTTGCGAGTAATTGATAGTCCCACAGAGTATAATTATCCTCATGAACCCGTTGGCTGACATGCACAGTCAGAGCCGCTTGTTTCGCGGGTATATTCACATATCTGGTCAAAGAGTTTCCTTTGACCAGTTTTTGTGTTAATACATAAAAATAAATAAATTAGAGGAGTATGTATGACCAATTCACAAACTTTTGTATCCCCTTCGCATTCTATTGCTCAAGCTCGCAAGGCTGAGTATGACCTTGTTAAAATCGGTATTTCAAGTGTGAAAAATGCGTACTGGAACTTGACCACTGAGTCCCTTACGGAAGAGGCGATTTATCGTCATGAAGGTAATATCGCTTCTGATGGTCCGTTGGTTGCTCACACAGGCAAACATACAGGTCGCAGTGCAAATGATAAATTTATTGTCAAGCATGTTGATTCTGAAAATAATATTTGGTGGGGGCAATATAACAAGCCGTTTGATGCAGAAAAATTTGATGCCATCTACAAAAAGATGACTGAATTTATGAAAGATAAAGATGTATTCGTTCAAGACGTCTATGCTGGGGCAGATGAAAAATATCGTTTGCCAGTTCGTTTTGTAACAGAATATGCTTGGCACGCTCACTTCATTCGCAATATGTTTTTGTTGCCACAAACTTTAGAAGAACACAAAAACTTTGTGCCTGAATTTACAGTTGTGGATATGCCTTCATTCAAAGCATCACCTGATGCTGACGGCACGCGCAGTGAGACGTTTATTCTTCTTTCATTTGAAAAGAAACTTGTGATTATCGGCAACACGCAATACGCCGGTGAAATGAAAAAATCAATTTTCACGGTGTTGAATTATCTTCTTCCGCTTCAAGGTGTGATGCCCATGCATTGTTCTGCAAATGTGAATCCAAATGATAAAAACGATGTCGCTTTGTTTTTTGGATTAAGTGGAACGGGCAAGACTACACTTTCAGCCGACCCTGCTCGCCGCCTCATCGGTGACGATGAACATGGGTGGAGCGCGGATGGAGTTTTTAACTTTGAAGGTGGTTGTTACGCCAAGGTGATTGGTTTATCTGCATCGGCTGAACCACAAATTTTCGCCGCCACGCATCGCTTTGGCACAATTCTTGAAAATGTGCCGTATGATAAAGTGACACGCCGTATTGATTTGATTGATGAATCAATTACTGAAAACACACGCGCATCGTATCCGCTAGAATTTATTGATAATGCTGTACCTGAAAAATATGCTGGGCATCCAAAGAACATCATCTTCCTCACGTGTGATGCGACTGGTGTTATGCCTCCTATTGCGAGATTGAATCTCAATCAAGCCTTATATCAATTTATTTCAGGTTATACATCTAAGCTTGCTGGTACAGAAGCAGGTTTAGGGAAAGAACCGCAAGCCACATTCAGTGCTTGTTTTGGTGGACCCTTTATGGTGCATCATCCCTCTAAATATGCTGAATTGCTTAAGAAAAAAATTGAAGAACATGGAGTCACTTGTTGGTTGGTCAATACAGGTTGGGTGGGTGGTGCTTACGGAGTTGGTAAACGCATTTCCATTAAACATACACGTGCTTTGTTATCTGCCGCATTGAGTGGTGAACTGAATAAAGTTAAATTCAAAATTGACCCTATCTTTGGTTATGAAGTGCCAACTTCCTGCCCTGATGTTCCCGCAGAAGTGTTAGACCCATCTTCTTCATGGTCTGATAAAGTTGCTTATGAAAAAGGCTATAAAGAACTTGCCAAACGCTTTGTAGATAACTTCGCTAAATTTGCCGATGGCACACCAAAAGAGATTATTGAAGCGGGACCGAAAGTTTAGGTTCACAACTCAACTTTCCCTTAAGTGAGAAGCGAAATAAAAAACTCCTTGTGAAATTTCACAAGGTGTTTTCTTCCTTTACTTATAAGGTGATGCAGTCGGTTGAGTCACAAACTTATGTGTCTTTGCCGCGGCGCGCATCGCGCGTTCAAAGGCGCGGCGTTCAGCTTTCATTGCATCAATTTTTCTTTGCACATGTGGAGCAAAAAAACCAGCATAGCGTTTTTGTAATTCTGGTCTTTGCCAATCACTACCGCCCACTTTACCGCGACAGGTGGGTGCACCACATAAACATTCAAATTCATCGTATGCCATTGTATCGCTCATGGCATAATCAAAACAAACTTCCTCGCCGATTTTGATATCTCGCATAGCAACGAGTCCAATCTGGCCCGAAAGACCTGCATTCGGATTGCACGAGTGATTTACATAATCGCCTTCGCTAATGGGGCGTGGCACCAAGAAGTGTCTATCTTCCACTTGAATGCACAACATCTTTTCACGCTCAGGCAAATGAATAAAATCTTCCCACTCATAAACAACTCCGCCGAAAACTGCAATCAATTCACCTTTCTTAATTGGTGCAATTGCAAAAATACTGTTTCCGCTTTTATCGGCTTTCAGGCGGCCCTCTAACTTAGAGGAAAGATAAGAACTTGGTTGCTCTGACATTCATAAAACTTCCTTTCGATATTTAGATTAAAAATAAAAACGCCTCCCGCGGTGGACGAGCCGCGAAAAACGCCATTGATGAGTGAATGATACATTAAATATCCTGCATGTAAAGGTTTTTTATGCGCAGGTTTTGCCCCAAAACATAACAATTTGTTATAAAAAGATCCCCTGCAAGTTAAAAAAATGATATTTGACTGCGTGCAGGTCAAAATCGTTATAGAGTTTTTTTTCGCTTCTTTACAAAGTGGAAACTTGATTTTGCATCTTCGACATTTTATTCGCCCACACACTCCCAAAGCTCTGTCACCCCTTCGGGGTTCTTCATTTACATCAACAATTCTATAATCATTTCATCTCAAAAATGTCATGCTGAGCTGAGCGAAGCACCTCTACCACCGAAGTAAGAGACTCTTCGGTCGCAACAACCGCTCCCTCAGAGTGACACAGTATTTTTGAGACAAGTTCTAGTTTTATTAATCAATCCACCTCGCGCCCCAATCAGGTTCGGGGTGATTGGTCAACTGCACCTGATTCGTCCTATCTGCGCGCATAATGTACAGATCGGCTTGGTCATCGTTTCGCAATGAGTTGAAGACAATATAATTTCCGTCTGGTGAGTAAGATGCACTGGCATTATTACCACCGTTGGTGAGTTGTATAAAATCTCCAGTTTCTGCATCAATTCTAAATATGTTTTTATCTCCAAATGCACCTGCATGGATTAATAAACTTCTGCCATCTATTGACCAATCTACACTGCCGCCAATGCCCAACAAGCCTTGTGATACTTTGAGATGATTTCTGCCGTTTACATCCATTGTATAAATTTCATATTCTTGTGGAACACCCATAGACATTGCATACGCAATCTTTTCTCCGTTTGGAGACCATGCCACCGCGACAATATCCCTTGCACCTGTATAAATGAGGCGTGGGTTTAATCCATCGGCGTTGACCATCCAAATGGCGGTGGGGTTATCGCCGACTTTGTTGGCAAAGACAATCTGTCTGCCGTCGGGGGAGTAGTCTGGCGAAATGACATTGCCAATGTTATTTGTGATTGGAATAATTTCTCTTTGGCTAAAGACAAGCAGAAAAAAATCAAAGGGACCATTGCGATTAGAAGCAAATAATAACGAAGTTCCATCAGGCGTAAAGACAGGATAGTAATTGCTGGCTTCCATATCTGTAATTTGCGTGTAGCCACTTCCGTCTCTATTTACGATACAGACTTGATTAAAATCTCCACGAGTACAAGTAAAAGTGATCTGTCCGCCAAATTCTTTTGTGGGTCTGGGTTCAGATGTGTTTGTCGGTGGTGGCGTGATATTGGGTACAAAGGGTGTAATCGTTGGCAAGGTTGAAACTGCTGGCTCAACAGGACGAATGAAAAAGAATAAGGCAAAAATACCTGCAAATAAAAACAAAAAGAAGACAGGCATCACACGGGCTTGACGCTTTTTTGGTAATGGTGACGAAACATTTGCTAATCTATCTTCTAGTGGAATCGTGTCATTGATGGCGCTGGCTTTGGGTGGGGGAAGAAACTTCCACGATTGCAAAACTGCTGAGGTGATAGGAGCAGATATCCCCGAGACGAGAGGCGGAATTTTATCTATTGAAATTTGCAGAGAAAGCGCAAGTGATGAAAGAAGTTCGGTGGTGTTTTTCAGGCGGCCATCTGGATTTTTGCGGAGTGACCACAAAAGCATACGCGAGAAGTTATCGGGAATATTTTTATTGAGCGAGATGGGTGCGGGCGGATTTGTATCAAGATGTATCTTGCGAATCGCTTCATTTGATTTTGGGGCTCCCTTGCCATTTATCCATTTGTTTGTGACGAGTTGATATAAAAGAATGGAGAGTGAATATACATCAGAGGCTGGGCTGGGCGTTTGTTCTTTGAGTTCTTCAGGTGATGTATAAAGTGATGTGTATTTGTTTAACTTGCGGCTGGTTTGCTGATTAAGCGGAGTGGCATTGGCGATGCCACTTAATTTGATTTGACCTTTTTGATTGATGCGAATAAGTTCAGGCGAAAAGTTGAGATGTAAGAAGTTTTGTTTGTGAAGTGCTTCGAGCGCGTTGCATAAAGACTTTGTATAAATGATGACTTCTTCTGCTCTTAATGTTGTTTGTGCGAGAATGTTTTTTAGTGATGGTCCGTCTATCCATTCTTCGAGCAAGAAGGCAAGTGTTGGGGTTTGATATAAACCTATATATTTTGCTAGGTTGGGATGATTAATGCTTTGTAGCTTTTTTGATTTGCTTTCTAATTCTTTAATTGCTTCGAGGTCATCTGAAATTTCTTTTGGGAGTAAAACGAGTGCAAATGATTTGCCACTTCGTTCGTCGGTGACGCGGTGCAGTTCACCAAGCGGTGTGGATGTGATGTATTCTTCAACTCGATATTGATTGAGGAGTGTTTTGCCTAGTATGGATGAGGGCATGGTATTTTACAGTAGGGACACAGCGGATTTGTTTATGAGTTTGAACATAAATTGTTCCGCTGTGTCCCTACACTTTTACAAAGCCCAAGCGAGCATGAGACCAAAGATGGCGATGATTAATCCAATATGCAAAAAGATATTGCTAAAGGCTAACATGCTGAGTGGGAATGCAAATTGAATGGCTAAATTGACGATGATGAATAAAATACCAATAATAGGAAGCAAGCCCTTGCGATGGGCGAGATATTCTGAAAGTTTATCTAATAGTTTTGACATGACAATTCCTTTTTATTCAATTTCGATTTCTTCTTCGATAGGCACATGCCCATTGGATTTTACTTGCCATGCCGAATACTGTGCTACCAAACGACCGGGAATGCGTCCCTGCATGACCACGCCTCCCCGTTCATGTTCGATGCGTTCTACTTGTCCCAACTCATGGAAAAGCGAAATCAAAGCACCTTCTTTATATGGCAAGCGCACATGGATTGGACTGTAGGCTTCAAATAATTCTTCTTGCACAAGGTGAAGCAAATCTGGGATGCCCGTGCCTTTGGCGGCTGAAATCGCAACAGACTTTTCAAAGTCTTGCAAGATGCGTTTGGCATTTTCAGGGTCTTTGAGTCGGTCTGCTTTGTTGAGCGCGGTAATCATGGGGATATGATCCGCGCCGATTTCTTCGAGTGTTTCTTGCACCGCTTCAAACTGACCTAGCGCATTGGGATGTGAAATATCAACGACGTGCAAGAGTAAATCGGCTTCGGCGATTTCTTCTAGTGTGGCATGAAAGGCGGCGATTAAGGTTGTGGGCAGTTTTTGAATAAAGCCGACTGTATCGGTAAACAAGGCTAGGTTATCACCGGGGAGTTGCACACGCCGCGTGGTAGGGTCTAAGGTTGCGAAGAGTTGATCTGCGGCATATACATCGGACTTGGATAAACGATTCAACAATGTGGATTTGCCTGCGTTGGTATAACCGACCAATGCGACTGTTGGGATGCGGGCGCGTTTGCGTTGCGCGCGATGACGAAAACGATAGGCTTCTACTTTATCGAGTTCTTTTTTGATATAAGAAATTCGCCTGCGAATATCACGGCGGTCAACTTCAAGTTGTGTTTCACCCGGACCACGCAAACCAACGCCACCGGTTGAACCAGCCCGTCCACCGCCACCACCTGCCTGACGTTCGAGATGTGTCCATGCCCGTGTGAGGCGCGGAAGATTGTATTCATATTGTGCTAACTCGACTTGCAACATACCTTCTTTGGTATGAGCATGTTGTGCGAAGATATCAAGAATTAACGCTGTTCTATCAATCACGCGGATATTTTTGCCAAGTGCTTTTTCCAATTCGCGTTGGTGACGTGGCAAGAGTTCATCATCGAAGATGACGACTTCAGCTAAGGTCTCTTCTGCGAGGGCGAGTAACTCTTGCACTTTGCCAGGACCGATATAGGTTTCGACATGCGGGTGACTGAGTTTTTGGGTCAGTTCACCGACGACATCTACACCGGCAGTATCGGCGAGTAAAGCCAATTCGGTTAGTGAATCTTCAAGCGATAAATGTTTTTGCTGATTGTGTATTTCAACGCCGACGAGAAAAGCACGTTCACGCGGAGGGGTTGTCGGTTGAGGGATTTTCTTTGCCACTAGTTTCCGTTTCTAAGTATTCTTATCTTTTTACCACAATCCTCATATCTGAGGGCTTAGTGTCACGAAGGTTCACAAAGGTTTTATGTTTCGTTTTCCTTTGCTTCCTTTGTCGTTGATGAATCGTTGTTCCCAAAAAACTTTAGCATGATAGGGTCAGTTGGTTCAGTGCGAGTGGGTAACAAGACGTGAAAAGTTGAACCCGGTAATTTTACTTCGTCATAGCCTTCTGATTCTACCCAGATTGTACCGCCATGCGCTTCGATGATACCTTTTGATATAGAAAGCCCAAGCCCAGGTCCACCACCTTTGAATTTGGTCTTGCCGCTGGAGTGTAAGTCTGTGCGCCCCAGTTGACCGAACTTATCAAATATCAAGCCTTGATTTTCAGTGGAGATGCCGATGCCTGTATCTGTGAATGTGATTTCCACAAAGCCCGGCAGTAAACGCCCATCAATGGTGATGGTGCCGTTATCCGGCGTGAATTTGACCGCGTTGGATACGATGTTATACAGGGCTTGATGCAAGCGTGATGAGTCACCGTATATCATCAAGTTGCTACCTTCAAACTCTTTGATGATGAGCGTCTGCTTGCGTTCTTCCATAATTTTATGAAACTCATGTTGCAGTAAGCCTAACAAAGAGTTGATAAAGATAGGTTGATTGTTGAGCGTCAGTAAGTTGTTATCAATCAGTGAGACGTCTATCATATCGTCAATGATTTGGCGCAGTCGCAGAATACCCGTGTTGACGCCGCCGAGATAACTCTTCATTTGTAATTGCTCATCAGCTTGGACTAAGTCGGTCATCATAGACGAGTAGCCTTCAATCAATGTGAGCGGTGTTTTGAGTTCATGTGCGGCAACGGAGATGAACTTGGATTTGTTCTGGTCAAGTTGTTGTAGTTTCTCTTGTGTCTTACCTAACTCGGTGGAGATGTGTGCCACACGCGTTTCCATTTCGTAGCGGATGACAACACTGAGGCTATGTGTGAGGATGGGGATAATTGCGCCGAGTAATTCCAGTGCTTCTTTTTGCTTGAGCTTTTCACGTGCAATCTCTATCACTAACGCAATCATGCGGTTGATGACGAATGAGACGTAGTAATCGGCTTGCTCTAGATTCGTTTCAGTGGGGGCGTGTCCCCAGTCGTATAAGATGGAGTCTAGCCATGCAGTATCACCCGTGACAATTGTTTGTTCGAGAAGGTCACAAAAGCGTTCGAGTTGTTCGGTAAAGCCAGCACGCACACCTTCGCCACTCGCTAATTCACGCGAGATGCGCTCTACCCATGCTGACCGAATTTTATGCAATGATGCTTGTACTGCCATGTGTAGGTTAAGTGTAAGCCTGTTTTTGTTTTAAGAAAAGATGCTAGTGGTCAGTGGACTGATGACTGTTTACTGTTCACTGAAAGACTTGCTCTTAATCCAATGCCACAATGTATCACCAACGGCGAGGAGGCTTTCTGGGGAGACTTTATCGGGCGTATCAGCAATCGTATGCCAGTAGGCGTAATCAAAATCAATGATGTCTATGGCGGGGATGCCGGCTTCGAGAAAAGGCGTATGGTCGTCTAGGATGCTGTATTTCTCGGTGTTGATGAAGACGCTCCCGTAGCCTAACTCACTAGCAACGTTCCATATCTCTTCACGCAAGGCTTCATCTGAATTGATTTCGTAGTGGATGTTCAAGTCAATATCGCCAATCATATCTACAATCACGACGGCTTGCGGATTGATTTGTATCTCTTCTACAAAGGCGCGAGAGCCGAGTATCCAATCCCAGCCGTCAATGCGTCCGTTGTCTTCAGCATCAAAGAAGACCAACCATGTCGGCAGGGTGTCTTGGGGAAGTGTACGCGCAAGTTCCAGTAAGACGGCTACGCCAGAAGCACCGTCGTTGGCACCGGGCACAGGCAGGGTGTGATTGTTTATATCGGGGTCGTTATCGGCGAAGAAGCGGGTGTCGTAATGCGCGCCTAAGATGATTTGAGGAGGTTGGTCATTTCGCTTGGCGATGATGTTGTAGATGGAATGCCCGAGCCGTTCGGTGTGGTGGATTTCTACCACCCAACCAGCGGACTGTAATTCGGCACGCATCCACTCGCGGATTTGGACATGCCCTGTGGAGCCCGGGCTTCTGCTTCCCATTTCGACCTGGGTGATGACGTCTGTGTAGGCGCGCTGAGCGTCGAAGGTTGTTGACTCAGGTTCACGGTTAAGAAAAGAAGCGGTGTAGTAGGCGATGGTGAGGATGAGGAGTAGGAAGATGATGGTGAGGTAGAGGGTGGCGTTGCGTTTGGTCATATTGGTCTGAGTGGTCTTACAGGTCTTATTGGTCTAAGTAGTCTGAGTGGTCTTACAGGTCTTATTGATCTAAGTAGTCTGAATGGTCTGATAGGTCGGTGGGCGAGATTACCTCGCCCCTACTGGGGATAGATATTCTTTGAGTGATGTTTCTGCTCTTTGTGCGTATAACTGACCGCGTTCGCGTTTGCCGAGTTTTTTGTCGAGTGTGAGTTCGGGGAGGATGCCGAAGTTGGCTTTCATGGGTTGGAAGTCTTTGAGGTCGGCGTGGGTGACGTAGTGGCAGAGTGCGCCGAGCATGGTATCGGCTGGGAGGGTGAGGAGGGGTTCTTCTTTTAACAAACGAGCGGCGTTGATGCCTGCGAGTAAGCCAGTGGCGATGTTGCCCATGTAACCCTCTACGCCAGTGATTTGACCTGCGAAGAATAAATCGTCGCGGGTGATGTGTTGAAGCGTGGGGCGGAGTAACTTGGGTGAGGCGATGAAGGTGTTGCGATGCATCTGACCATAACGCTCGAATTCGGCGTTCTCTAAGCCCGGTATCATGCGTAGGACTTTTCTTTGCTCGGGGAATTTGAGGTTGGTTTGAAAGCCGACGATGTTATATAAACTGGCGGCGAGGTTATCTTGCCTGAGTTGTGCCACAGCATAAGGACGTCGATTGGTCTTCGGGTCTTTGAGTCCGATGGGGCGCATGGGTCCGAAGGCTAAGGAGTCTTCTCCACGCTCGGCAATGATTTCCACTGGTAAACAGCCTTCAAAGAACTGACCAGCCTTCACCCCAGAACGAATCGCATCCTCAAAAGAACGAAGCTCAATCCGTTCAGCATCTTTTAGTGCATGCACAAAGTCATAATACTGTTCTTTGGTAAACGGGCAGTTGATGTAATCGCCTTCGTCTTGGTCGCCTTTGTCGTAACGTGAGGCGCGGAAGGCTATCTCCATGTTGATGCTTTCGGCGCGGACGATTGGGGCGATGGCATCGAAGAAAAAGAGATGTTCTTGACCACTGAGTGCCGCTATGGATTTGGAGAGACTATCTGAGGTGAGTGGACCACTGGCGACGATGACTGGTGAGGCGGGAATGTCTTTTACTTCTTCACGGATGACTTGGATGTTGGGGTGGGCGTTTATCTTTTCGGTGACGAGTTTTGCAAAGGCTTCTCTATCTACGGCGAGGGCGGCACCTGCGGGGAGTGCTGTGGCTTCGGCACATTCGAGTAGCATGGAGTTGAGTAGGCGCAGTTCGTTTTTGAGTACGCCTGAGGCTCTATCGGGCAGGTTGGAGCCGAGTGAATTGGAGCAGACCAGTTCGGCAAGGTCGCCAGTGAGGTGTGCGCCTGTGGGGTTGAGCGGGCGCATTTCGTAGAGTTTGACGTGGATGTTTTGCTGGGCGAGTTGCCATGCGGCTTCGCTTCCGGCTAATCCGCCGCCGATGATGGTTATTGAGTTCATAAGGTGAGTATTGTACTTGAAAAGATTTAGCCACAGAGGTCACAGAGGGCACTGAGATTTTTTTATTGGTCTGACAGGTCGAACAGGTCTAAATGGTTGAATAGGTCTGAGTGGTCGGGGTGGATTGCCTTTAATGCGAAAACTGGCGAGCTGTGATGCCCGCCAGTTTAGGGATGAAGTATTGATTAAGGACAAGCGGGGTTGTAAGGGTCTGCTATACAGTCTACAGGAGTAGATGTAGGGGCGGGAGGGACAGGAGTGTCCGGGTCATTGGGGTCTTTTTCTTTGGTAGGGACTGTATTCGTACAAGTAGCGCCACTAAATGAGAAGCTATCTACTTGAACACTATCTACAGTGGTGCCAATGTTTAATGGGAAGGTCCTGTCAGGTGGTAGGCTACATGAGAGCACTTGGTTTTGACTGCCTGCAATCGTGCAATTGACTTTGTAACCATTAATGATTACTTCAAGTTCCTTGCCTGTTAGGTCTGGCATTGGGTCAGCAAGAGGTAAATTGATATAGCCCAAGCCGATATCACAGGCAGTGACACTGCCTGCTAAGACAGGTTGAAGGATAAGGATATTTGGCTGTGGGATAACAATCACTTGTTCTTCCGGAGTAGATGTAGCGGTAGCAGTAGCAACAGGCTCTTCTGTTGATGTAGCCACCACCATTGCTTCGGGCGAGCAATATTGTGATAAAAACGATGTCGTATCGCCTGCCTGTAGGTAGGGGTCATTGAAGTGGCTTGGAGCGGATTGGCTACCGTCTGCTTGGAATACGACCTGACTTCCATCTGGGCAAGTCAGTGTGCAATCCCAAACGAGACGGCTTTCAACACTATCAACACCAGCAGGCTGTTCATCTGGGTTATTCGTCGTTCCGGTAAACTCTTGCATTGATTTACAAGTGCCAAGGCTTGAGCCGTCTTGTAATGAAATTGCGGAGGTGCCGCGTGGGTCAAATGGGTCTGGTCCACAACGGCAGACGACGACAAGAAAGGCAGTAAGAACAAAGAACAAGGCGGGGTGTTTCTTTCGATTCATGCTTCAAGCTTCTCCATTTATTGATGATTTGGTGTATGTGTAGTATTTATTTGGTTGTATTTATAACCTGAAAAAGGTTGATTGAATTGGTCTGAATAGTCTTATTGGTCTTACAAGTCTTATTGGTCTTACAGGTCGAACAGGTCTGAGTGGTCGGATGGTGGATGGTGGATGGTGGATGGTGGACGGTAGACGGTGGACGGTGGGTGGTGGACAGTGGACGGTCTAAATGGTCTGACAGGTCGAACAGGTCTGAGTGGTCGGGTGGTGAATAGTAAATAGTGAATAGTGAATAGGGCAGTAATCAGTGAACAGTAGGCAGTGGAGGGGTGGGAGTATAATTGGGGATGGTGGGACTTTGATTTTGGTGTTTCGCCCCGTAGAAGCTAGTTGAGAAGACCCACCAGTTGCTCTTGTGTAAGGGCAGGCTGTGTTTTTTGGGTTATGGGTGCGTTTTGGGCGGGGACGAGGCGCGTTAGGAGGGCTTATAAGGCTTTGGGTATAGGATGATTATAGGATGGATATAGGATGGATATAGGATGACTATGTCCGGAGGGCGTGTTTAACCATGATTTTCTATATGAAAGGAGCCGAAAATGGCTAAAGTACGTAAGAATTTAATTATTCAGGGGTTGAGTGGGTCGTTGGGGGAGCAGTTGGTGATTCGGCACGATAAAGCAGGCAGAACGATTGTGGCTGTTTCCCCCAGTTTTGACCCAGACCGAACGTTTAGTGAAGCGCAACAAGAGACGCAGGAGCGTTTTCGTCAGGCGACGGCTTACGCGAAGGTGGCAAAGGATGAGGATGTGTATGTCGAGAAAGCGGATGGGAAGGCAGTGTCATCCTATAACGTGGCGGTTGCGGATTGGTTCCATGCACCTGAGATTTTGGAGGTAGATATGAGTGCGTGGGACGGTGTGCAGGGGCAGATTATCCGTGTGAAGGTGTTGGATGATGTGCAGGTGACGCAAGTGAATGTGGTCATCACCGATGAACAAGGGGAAGCGATTGAGCAAGGTGCGGCTGTGCAAAGCAACGATGCGTTGTGGTGGACTTACACAACCACTGAAAATGCGAGTGGGACGCCGCGTGTGATTGCGAGTGCACGCGATTTGCCCGGTAATATTGGGCAGTTGGAGGTGGAGAATAATCTTTAGTTTGTTAGTTAGTTAGTTTGTAAGAAGGTGACAGTCACTTAGCCGTTCTTAAAAGTGACTGTCACCTATATAAAAGGTCGGGTAAAATTGAAGGAGTTGCGGGGAGTGCCCTGCTGAGGAACTTGTATGAGTAAAGAAGCCAAAGCTAGAATCAAAATCAATGAGTTATTGAAAGAAGCAGGCTGGAAGTTTTTTGACGATGCAGAAGGCAAGGCAAATATTGTCCTTGAAAATAACGTCAAAATAACTGAAAAAGATATTAACGCGCTTGGGGAGAACTTTGAGAAAGCGAAAAATGGCTTTATTGATTTTTTGTTATTAGATAAAAAGGGTTTTCCTTTTATTGTGCTAGAAGCGAAAGCGGAAGATAAATCTCCATTAATTGGAAAAGAACAAGCTCGCAAATATGCACAAGCACAACATTGCCGTTTTATTATTCTGTCAAATGGCATCTCACATTACTTTTGGGATACACAACGAGGAAACCCACAAGCGATTACAAAATTTCCTTCTCCTGATTCTTTTGAAAGCTATGCAAAATTCACACCCAACCCTCAAAGCTTAGTGCGTGAGGTTGTTGAAAAAGACTATATTGCTCTCACCCAAAAACATGATTATAAAGGTGACCCAGCTTGGAAATTGGAAGTGACACGTGATGAGTTTATTCAAAAGAACGGCTTGCGCTTTTTACGCGATTATCAACTCAAAGCAATTCAGGCGATACAAGATAGTATAAAAAATGGTAAAGACCGTTTCTTATTTGAAATGGCAACAGGAACAGGGAAAACGCTTGTTTCTGCGGCAGTGATTAAATTATTTCTACGAACTGGCAATGCCAGAAGAATACTATTTTTAGTAGATAGATTAGAACTTGAAAACCAAGCTAAAAAAGCTTTTGTTAACTATTTGAAGAATGATTATCAAACCGCCGTTTATAAAGAAAACCGCGATGATTGGCGCAAAGCAGAGATTGTGGTTTCTACGATTCAAACTTTTATGTCTAAGAATCGTTATAAACGCTTGTTTTCACCTGACGATTTTGATTTGGTCATTTCGGATGAAGCCCATCGTAGCATTGGTAGAAACAGTCGGGCAGTGTTTGAATACTTTATTGGATATAAACTTGGGCTAACTGCGACACCGAAAGACTACTTGAAAAACTTTGACCCTGACAACCACAACGACCCACGCGAGTGGGAACGAAGGGTGTTAATGGATACCTATAAAACCTTTGGATGTGAAAATGGTATCCCTACTTATCGTTATTCCCTTTTGGATGGCGTTAAAGAAGGGCATTTGATTAACCCTGTAGTTGTAGATGCACGGACAGATATAACAGCCCAAATGCTCTCTGACCAAGGCTATGCTGTGTTAACCACACAAGAAAATGAAGAAGGCGAAACTGAAGAAGTAGAAGAGACCTTCCTCAAAAAAGACTTTGAAAAGGATTTCTTTTCAGAAGAAACCAACCGCGTCTTTTGTGAGACCTTTTTGCAAAATGCCTTGCGTGACCCCATTAGCGGTGAGATTGGAAAGAGCATTGTTTTTTGTGTAAGCCAAAACCATGCCACTAAGATTACGCAACTTCTGAATGAAATTGCAGATGGAATGTTCCCGAATAAATATCAATCTGATTTTGCGGTGCAAGTGACTTCTTTTATCCCGAGTGCACAGCAATTCGCGATTAACTTCTCAAATAACAATTTACTTGGCTCGGCAAATTTTATTGAAAGCTACCGAACCAGTAAAGCGCGTGTGGCAGTGACCGTTGGCATGATGACGACTGGTTATGATTGCCCCGACATTTTGAATTTAGGGTTGATGCGACCTGTATTTTCTCCGACTGATTTTATTCAAATGAAAGGCAGAGGAACGCGCAAACATGATTTCACTGAACAAGTAATTGACTTGGTCTGGAAAAAGAATCTTGGTGAGGTGAAAAAAGATAAATTCAAACTGTTTGATTTCTTCGCCAATTGTGAATATTTTGAAGAAGATTTTGATTACAACGAAACATTACACTTACCCCGATTGAGAAGTGGTAAGGCAACTCTTCCTACAAATGGAGGAGATACTGGTGGAAGTAACAAATATACAATTGAAGGATATGAAAGTACCCGCCCCGATGCTTTACATGTTATTCAAGAATCAGCCATTGGTATGGATGGTATGCGCGTTGATAGAATGTACTTTCAGAAATTTGAGGAGCAAATCAAGAAGGATGATTTTGCAGTTCAAAAAGCAGAGACTGGAGACTTGGAAGCCATTGTTAAGCACATTGAAGAACATGTCTTTGATAAGCCACAAGAATATTTCAACCTCGATAAATTGCGTAAGTCCTTAAACATTGACCGCCGTGTCTCATTGCGTGAAATTGTGGAAGTTATCTTCGGATTAAAAACCTACTTCAAAACCAAAGATGAATTGTTAGATGAAGAATTTGATAAGTTTGACAGTCGTTATATGCCTGATGAAAAACAATTTACTTCTGCTAGAAACTTCTTCAAAACCTATGTACTTGACTCTGAATTTCGCCAGCATGTGGATGAAGGCGATTTTGCTTATGTGATGGGAAGCCATGCAGGTGGTGAGTTTTTGAGAAAGTTATCTGCTGATTTGCGTAATAAAATTATTGAGTATATTAAAGACTATGTGTCTTTCAATCAATTTGTATAATCTAGCAACGAAACCCTAAAGGTTTCTTCCGTTAACAAGTATCACGAATTATCAAGACTACTCTAATAAAAAGATTCTTCGATAGCCAAGGAAACCTTTAGGGTTTACATCAGTATTATGACCAGCCCTTCACCTTTACTCTACAACACTTATTATCATATATACAATCGTGGCGTGAATCGTGAGAATATCTTTATTGAAGAACGAAACTACGACTTGTTTTTGAAATTGTATGAGAAGCATCTTGCGCCTGTGACAGATTTATTTGCTTATTGCATGTTGAGAAATCATTTCCATTTGAGTTTGAGGACAAAGGCAGAAGAGGAAATTACTAATATTAAAACCCTAAAGGTCTCCTCTGCTAACCAGAAAATTATCAAGCAAGATGTCTTTGTTGATAATCAAACACACCAGTCAAAAAGACCTTTAGGGTTTGATTTCATAAGTAAACAATTCTCTAATTTCTTCAATGCCTATGCCAAGACTATCAATAAAGCATACGGAAGGACAGGCAGTTTATTTCAACATCCTTTTGGACGTGTGCCTATTACAACAGATCATCAATTTTGGCATGTGATTGCTTATATTCACCAGAACCCGCAAAAGCATGGCTTTGTGAAAGACTTTCGTGATTGGAAGTATTCCTCTTATGGAATTATCCTAAACGATAAGAAGTCCATTGTTAACCGTAAAGAAACAATGCAATGGTTTGGAACTCAAGATGAATATGTATCTCTACATTCTGAATGGGTGACAGATGCGCAAGCAAAATGGTTTGCAAGTGATGATTACGATTAAAATATAAATAACAGTAACAGAAAGACCCTAAGGGTTTTAAAAACCCTTAGGGTCTAAATTACAGGAGAATAATGTTAGATTCCGAAACCAAACGCCGTATTGACACTGCCCGTAACATTCTCGTCGGCAAAGTGCCTGACCCCAAAAGCCAAGTGGAGCAGATTACGATTGCTTTGGTGTATAAGTTCATGGATGACATGGATAAGCAATCCATTGAAATGGGTGGCAAAGCGAGTTTTTTCAAGGGCAAGTTTGCCAAATATGGTTGGAGCAATATCTTTGACCCACGTTTAGGCGGTGTGGAAATGTTGAACTTGTATGGTGAAGCCATCACCAACATGAGTCAAAATGAACATCTGCCACAACTGTTTCGAGATATTTTCAAGAATGCCTTCTTGCCGTATCGTGACCCTGAAACGCTAAAACTGTTTCTAAAAACCATTAACGAATTCACCTACGACCACTCTGAAAAACTGGGAGATGCTTTTGAATATTTGCTCTCAGTTTTAGGGTCACAGGGAGATGCGGGGCAGTTCAGAACTCCACGCCATATTATTGATTTTATGGTGCAGGTATTAAATCCTCAAAAGAATGAAACCGTGCTTGACCCCGCTTGTGGAACGGCAGGTTTTCTCATCTCGGCATATAAGCATATTCTCAATTCACATAAAGACCCTAAGGGTTTTAAGAAACCATTAGGGTCTCTTACCACGCAAGATAAAAAGCGGATTTATGAAAACTTCACAGGCTATGATATTTCGCCTGACATGGTGCGCCTCTCTCTCGTGAATTTATACCTGCACGGCTTCGTTCAACCTCAGATTTACGAGTATGACTCTTTGACCAGTGAAGACCGCTGGAATGAATACTTTAATGTGATCCTTGCCAACCCGCCATTTATGTCGCCAAAGGGTGGCATTCAACCGCATAAACGTTTTAAGGTGCAATCAAACCGCAGTGAAGTGCTATTTGTAGATTACATGGCAGAACACCTTACGCCGAACGGACGCGCTGCGATTATCGTGCCAGAAGGCATTATCTTTCAATCGGCGGGGGCATATAAACAATTGCGTAAATATCTTGTAGAAGATAATTATCTATGGGCAGTGGTTTCATTACCAGCGGGCGTGTTTAACCCGTATGCAGGGGTAAAGACTTCGATATTATTTTTAGACAAAGCCCTTGCCAAAAAGACTGACCAGATTTTATTTGTAAAAGTAGAAGCCGATGGTTTTGACCTCGGCGCACAACGCCGCCCGATTGATAAAAATGATTTACCCGATGCGTTGAACACATTGCAAAGTTATCAACAATTCGTCAATCAGACCCTTAGGGACTCTAATCAGACCCTTAGGGACTCTAATCAGACCCTTAGGGACTCTTTCCCATCAGACTCTTTGACCGTCGAGAAGTCCCTAAGGGTTTTAACTGTTTCAAAAACCCGCTTGGCAGAAAATGGCGACTACAACCTGAGCGCAGACCGTTATCGTGAGGTGATACGAAGTGGAAAACAAACTTACCCAAGCGTTGCATTGGGCGAAATTGCAACGCTTTATAATGGTCGTGCTTACAAACAAGAAGAACTTTTAGAGGACGAAAGCAAAACTCCTGTATTAAGGGTGGGAAACCTTTTTACTAATAATAGTTGGTATTATTCTGACCTTAAACTTGATGAAAATAAATACTGTTCAAGAGGCGACTTGTTATATGCATGGTCTGCATCGTTTGGTCCATTTATCTGGGATGGTCCGAGAGCAATTTATCATTACCATATTTGGAAGGTAGAACATTCAGACCGCATCGAAAAAATGTTTCTGTATCACATGCTTCAAAAAGTGACAGAAACAATTAGAGACGAAACACATGGAATAGCAATGCTCCATATGACAAAAGGTAACATGGAGAAAATCCAAATCCCCCTACCACCACTAGCCATCCAGCGCCAAATCGTGGACGAAATCGCCGCCCACCAGCGCATCATTGACGGCGCACGTCAAGTAGTTGAGGGGTGGAAACCTGATATTGGAATCGAACTTGAAGAATTATTACCTGAAGATAAAGATGAATGGAAATTAGTTAAGGTCGGTGATATTTGTACTTTTGAGTATGGAAAACCTTTGAAGACAGAAAACCGTGTTGAAGGCGAATATCCTGTTTATGGTTCAAATGGAGTAGTTGGCTTTCACAATGAATATTTGGTAGAAGCACCATTTCTTATAGTTGGACGAAAAGGCTCTGCAGGTGAGGTGCATTATTCAAATAAGAACGGTTTTCCAATAGACACAACATTTTTTATTAAGTTAGAAAATGAAGAGAAAGTAAACCTGAAATTTCTGTTCTACACATTAAAGGATTTAGATTTGCAAAGTGTAAATACACAGGCAGGTGTGCCTGGTCTTAATCGAAATGATGCTTATAAACTTGAAATTCCTTTGCCACCACTCGAAATTCAGCGTGAAATCGTCGCCCGCATCGAGCGCGAGCGTGCTATTGTCGAGTCCAATCGTGAGTTGATTCGGATTTATGAGGAGAAGGTCAAGAAGGTGATTGAGCGAGTGTGGGAATCATAGACCCTAAGGGTCTTTCCCGTAAATCGTCATCATGTCTAGCAGGAGAGTCTGGCAATGAATCGTCAAGGTCAGTCAAGGAGACCCTTAGGGTCTGATAACCTGTCAGTTGAGAAGACCATTAGGGTTTATAGATCAAGAACTAGACCCTTAGGGTCTAAAAGGAATCTACTATGGCAAAAGTAAAAGTCATTACCAAAGGTCGTTCTGGCACAATACAGTACATCGAGGGTGGGTTGTTCAATAAGAAGACGTGTGAATTCTATTGGGAGTTTGGTGGTGCAGATACGTTCGCTATCATCTGGTTCCCGAAGACGGACGCGGAATGGGATAAGCAATATCCATGGGCGGTGGGGCGACGCATGGATGTGGTGCGTGACATGGCGGAGCAAGTCCGCAAGCAACAGGCGCCTTCGTCCGCGCTACAGTGGGGGGATGGGGTGGTGTCGTTGGTGGGGTGAGTGTGTTGACCTCTCCCCCTGCTCCTCTCCAAAAAATGGAGAGGGGTGTTTTGCTCCCTCCCCTTTAGGGGAGGGCGAGGGTGGGGTTTTGGTTGTGCATGTTCAGAACTCCGAGGTCTTCAAGACCTCGGAGTTCTGGGTAATTTTATTAATCGTTAGGGTCTATGGTGGGTTCGGGTTCTTCGGTTGGTTGTTGTTGTTCTTCTTCTTCTTGTCCTTGGTTCGGGGCGGTGGTGGTGCAAGCGGCACCGTCAATTGTGAACTTGTTGATTTCAGTCCCATTCATTGTGACGATAATCTCAGCGGGGAACTTAACTCCAAATGGAAGGGCACAGGAGTATAAATCAGGGTTGCCAGTGGGGATGGAGCAGTTGGCAGGTGCGCCGTTCATGGTCAAGACCACTTTTTTGCCGGTCACATCTAGCTTGGGTTCGGTCTGTCTAAAATTGATGAAGCCTTTGTTTAGGTCACAGGCTGTGTATTTTCCGCTTAAGAAGGGCACAATCGCAGTGGGTTGAGCGGCGCCAGATTTTTCCTTGGTTGCAGTCGGCACAGGTGTGGCTGTGTCGGTCGGCACTACGCTTAATGCCGATTCCTCAGCGTTGGAGGCTGGGCAATCTCGTGCCTGTAATTGTTGATAAGTCATTCCTGCAAAGTATATATTTGGATGCTCACGCATATCTAGTGCATAGTACCCCTCCACACCAGGGCATATAATCTGGCAGGTGTATCCACGCGTAATGCCCTCATCATCCGGTGTTTGATAAAACATCTGACAATCCATGAGCGTGGCATCTAGTCCCAGTTCAGCGACATCAACACTCACACTACTACAAGCGTAGGTGCGGCAAGCCATTAAGAAGAGCAGGGTTAACGAGTACATCAGTATTCTTTTGCGTTTTGAGATCATATGTCCTCTGTGGTGGATAGAATGGTGTTTATCAATTCGTGGTAATTATAGTAGTGAAAGGGTTGGGTAGATTGATGGGGAGGACTTTCGGGTTGTCTATATTCGATGAAGTGATTCTTCAGCGCGGGTCAGAATGACACAACGAAGGATGACATGCTAGTTAAATGATATAATCGCTTGACAACACAAATTGACGGCATCATCGCCAGCCCATTTGCGGCTGGCGATTTTTATATGGATAGATATAAATGCGCGGAGGCATTGCATGGAAATTAAGAAAGGTGATTGGGTGATGCACTGTGCGCATGGGTTGGGTCAGGTGATTGGGATGGATGAGCAAGTCAAGGACGGGGCAAAGGTCACATACTATATGGTGCAGTTAAGTGATTTGACCATTTGGGTACCTGCCGATGAAAACCTGAACAATCGTCTGCGCTTCCCGTCTACGCGTAGAGAATTTCAAAGGGTGCTGAGCATTTTATCCACGAAGGCAGAAGCGTTGCCGACTGACCGACGTCAGCGCACGTTACAACTTCAAGAGACATTACGAGATGGGCGAACTGAATCGTTATGTCGCGTCATTCGGGATTTGCAAGCTGTGCGTGGCACCAAAACATGGAGCGAGTATGACAGCGCCTTGCTCAAACGTGCACAGAAGACCTTGGTCGGCGAGTGGAGTTATGTACATTCTATTTCGACGCATGAAGCCGAAGCCCAATTAAGTCAATCACTATCATCAAAATAAGCTCAAGGAGCAAGTCATGTTTTATTCAGAAGAGAAAAAGATTATCTTGCGCGTTATCGAAAACTACGTGCGCACAGGTGAAATTGCGGATGCACATGTGAAGGTGGCCAGTGTGCCGTATGGCAAAACTAGTTTCACCGAACAAACGGGGGAAGATAGCCGCATCATTATGCTAGATGAATATAAGGTGGATGATAAAGTCATTTGGGCGGCGTATAGCTCACGCAGTGGCACGGTGTATTTGAGTTTGATGAGTTCGTAATACTAGAGCGGACAGACGATAGGAAATCTGTCCGCTCTTTTTTTATTCGACCATTCAGACCAATTAGACCAGTCAGACTATTTAGACCTGTAAGACCACTCAGACCTTTTAGACCATTCAGACCACAGTATAATCTGATGAATCACCATGCCAAACGAAACCGACCTTGAGCCGAAACTCAAAGAAGCAGTGCAACTCACCGAAGCACAATGGGCTGTCTTAGCAGAGCGGGTAGGCGGCGTGTGGTTAATTCGGTCTTCGCATAAACTCAACAAATCTGCACAAAACGAACTCATGGGCATCCTCGCTATGCCTTCCATCCATGCATGGTTAAGTGGTGCAGTCACAGGTGGGCACACGCGTTCTACGACAATCCCCAAAAGCAAAAAAATAAATGATGGTCGCTTTTACGCCTTCCCCGTCAGCGATACTTCTAAAGTGCTATTGATTGGGGCTGAGGAACAGACCACCACCGCGCAACGAATTTGGAAGTTGACAGCTTCTCTGCTCGCGGATTCAACGCCTAGCCCCAGCCCACCTCTCTTACCTGACCTGCAAACTGGTCTAGCATTCAACCTTCCCTTAGCCCTCGAAAAAGTGCTAAATGCCTTCACGTCAACAGTTCCTTCACAAGGCGCATGGCTTGCCATTCGGCGGGGTGACTGGGTAGATATTCAAGCTGAATCAAATGCACCAAGCGTCAAAAACGAATCCATGCCGATAGATGACAACCCACTTCTACGGCGCGTCAACCGTTCGTTATCCGATGTGGTTTTATCTCCTGACCAACCGAATTGGGATTTATTGCCCCATGCACCCATAAAGCCCAATACCCAAGCATGGATTAGCTTGCCTTTAACCATAGGTCAACGCTTAATTGGGGTTGTATCACTGTGGCGACAAAAAGAATTTACGTTAAGTGAGCGTGGTCAATTACGCGAGTTGGCGGCGCAAGTTTCGCCATCCGTAGAAACCGTAGTCACCTTTTCAGAAATGACCGCGCATTTACGTCGTTTGGGTTTGCTGAACGATTTTGTATTAACCGTTTCATCCGCACAGAATTTAGACCAAATTGCACGGCGTATGTTTGCCTTGTTAGCGCGTGCTTTTAATACCGAACTGATTGCATTATTTTTACGCTCTAGTGATGGGCGTGTATTACGTGATTATCGTACTTATGAAGGCAAGTTAAACGTCATCAGTTTGCCGGTGGCGGGTCACCCCATGCAAGAGGTGCTTAAGGATGGCAGAGTCCGCCGCATTGCCGACACCACCCGTGATGGCTTCATCGGTATTCATCCAGAGTCAAAGTCTGAGTTAATTGCTCCGCTTCGGTATCGAGGTCAAGCCACAGGTGTGCTGGTGATTGAAAGTCAAAGTGTTGAGGCGTTTAGTCAATATGATGAACGCTTGATGGTGGTGTTGGCGAGTCATCTGGCGGGGTTAATCGAATACACCCGTTTGCGTGAAGAAGCCGAAGGCAGGGCGCGTAGTTTGAGCTTAATCCATGAAGTGGTGGGGCAGGTGATTGGCTTGAACGATAAGAACGAAGTGGCTACGATTTCTGCCGAGTTAGTAGCGCAATACTTCAAATATGAAATGGCTGTGGTACTCCTCGCTGATGATGAAAGAAAGTTTTCTATTCAAGGCATCGGCGGAACGCACGCCACACGCATTCAATCTGCTTTGCAAAATGAAGAATTTATCAAGCCAGATGGCGTCACTGGTTATGTGGCGCAAATTGGCGAAAGTATCTTAATCAACGATACAACTCAACATTCTTTATATAAACCCATCAAAGGCTGGGAGGCACATTCTGAATTGTGCGTCGCCATCAAAGATGGTGATGAAGTGCTGGGCATTATTGATGTGGAAAGCCGTGAGCAAAATGCCTTTTCACACAACGACTTAATCGCCATGGAAGCACTGGCGGGTATTTTATCGTCTGTGATTACGAGTGCTAAGCAATATCAAAAGTTACAAGAGACCAACCGTCAATTACGCCTGACAGAAACCGAATTGAAAGCCCGCATGGAAGCACAACGCGCGGCAGAAGCAAAATTATTACAAGCCGAAAAGATGGCAACCGCAGGTCGGTTAAGTGCATCCATTGCGCATGAATTGAATAATCCATTACAAGCTGTACAGAATTGTTTGCATTTAGCAGGGCGCGAAGATTTACCGCAAGAAAAGCGCGATGAATATTTCAACTTGGCGCGCACCGAACTTGAACGGTTGATGGTCACTTCACGACGTATGTTGGATTTTTATCGTCCAAATTCATCCTCACTTGAAACGGTTAACCTGATTGACCTACTGCAATATACACTGACGTTGTTATCCAAACAGTTAACTGAAAGCAACGTCAATGTTGCAGTAGATATTCCGAATGATGTTCCGCCTGTCAATGCAGTCGGCAGTCAGATTCAGCAAGTGTTTATTAATCTCATTCTCAATGCGGCAGATGCCATGCCGACTGGTGGAGAAATTAAAATCTCTATGTCGGCTGTGAATGATGGCGTTGAAATCATGTTTGAGGATACTGGACCAGGTATTCCCGTAGAAGGACGCGCTAACATCTTCGAACCCTTCTTTAGTACTAAAGATGGTGGCACAGGCTTGGGCTTAACCATAAGTTACAATATAATTACAACACATGGAGGTGCGCTTGAGTTAATGCCTCAAAATCATTCAGGCGCATGTTTCCGAATTTACTTACCTGCCGGAGGAACACAACAATGAAGTCGAACATTCTCGTCGTAGATGATGAACCGGTTGCAAGACAATCTCTGAGCGATATTCTCAAGTTAGAGGGCTATGTGGTCTCAGCCGTTTCAAACGGGCAAGCCGCAGTGGAGCACGTCCGCACGCATGCAGTGGATATTATGATTGTAGATTTGAAAATGCCCGGCATGGATGGTTTAGAAGTGATTCAAGTGGTTAATCAAACTTCACCTGAAACAGAAATTATTTTGCTAACCGCTCATGCTTCTATTGAATCTGCTACCCAAGCCTTGCGTTTGCGCATCCATGATTATTTACTCAAACCCGCTTCACCGCCTCAAATTTTAGCGAGCGTGAAAAAAGGTTTATCACGCCGCACCAGCAAATCGCGTGTATCAGCAGTTGCCAGTGCATCTGATAATGCTCAAGATATTTATACCCTCAAAGATGGCACCTCAGTAGATTTATCTCGCCGTCAAATCAAATTCAAAACCAAAGTAGAACATCTCACCCCAGCTGAAGGGCGTTTGCTGCGCATCCTCATGGAAAACGAAGGCAAAGTATTTTCGCATCGTGAATTGGTTTTACTCGTGCAAGGCTATGATACTTCTCAACAAGAAGCCCCCGAAATTTTACGTCCGCTGGTCAGTCGCTTACGCCACAAACTGGAAGCCTTTCCGTCATTATCAGAAAAAGTTGTCAGCGTGAGAGGAACTGGATATTTATACGAAGGTGGCGGGTAATTTCCGCTTCGGTCTTAGGGGATGGTTGGTTTTGCTTCGTTAGTATTTTGTTATCTTCTAAAAAGGTTCACACTCAAAGCGTGAACCTTTTTATTCATACGGACCAAAAGTCTCTTTAGGTAAACTAGGCGGACGAATCCATGAGAACCAGCCGGTCTTTCCGCTATGTGTTGGAGGGGTAGGGTTTTCGTACATAACGAGAATCAGGCTGATGCTGAGACCGAGCGCGCCGAGCCACTGTGTTAACGATAAACTTTCTCCAAGCAAGAGATTGCTGAAAAAGATAGCGATTAACAATTCGGCGAGACCTAGTAAAGCAGTTTGCATGCCGCCAATCTTTTTTACACCAAGAAATAGCGCAATGCGTGAAAATACAGTCACAAATGTTAATCCAATCACGGGCAACCAAGATACGTCTGATGCTGGGAGTGCGCGGTCAAAAATCAGATAAGTAGGTATGACGATGGCACTCATTGAAATTAAAGTATACAAAGCAACGGTTGGTGCTGGCACTTCATACAGCACACGTTGATTAATAGGTAGATGCAAAGCATACATCATGGCGCCAATTAACATCATGATGACGCCGATAAAATCTACTTTTTTATCTGGAACACTGGTGAGCAATAACACGGCAATGGCGGCAAGTATGATTCTGAAAACTGTCAACCGACTTGGAGGTTGATGGTCTAGGGCAAGCCAAATGGCTACAAAAAATGGATAAAGCGAATATAGCAATTGACCTACACTAGCATCTAGTCGTTCAAGTGCAAGATAATAAAATATAGAACCAAATCCATTAATTGCACCGGCAAGTATACAACCTACCAAACCAATTGGAAAAATATATAAATAACGACGATAAAAAATCAATATCCCCAAAAACATAATGCTAGCGGCAAAGCCTGTGCGTAATGCAACAACTTCTAGTGGTGAAAATCCATAAGTGATGGCGAGTTTCCCAAATACGGGAGCCATACCTAAAAATAATGCTGAACTAAAAGCCGCTGTGATTCCGGCAGTTTGTTTATTTAACAAGAACACCAGCCTTTGTTAATGAACACAATCTGCGGATGTGTTGTATTCATTTCTGTTACTTAATGAGTGATTTTACTTCTTCGAGGAACTCATCATTCAAAAAGTCACCTTTTTGTAACAAAGCTTGGATATGCCCTCCTAAACGACTTTTTTCATCAGGAGTTAGTTCTTTTGCTGTCACGACAATCACTGGAATAGTAGAAGTCTCTTGTTTTTTTCGAAGCTCTTCGATGACAGTGAAGCCATCCATTTCGGGCATCATTAAGTCAATCACTACTAAATCTGGTAATTCACTTTGGATTAATTCAAGTCCTTCACGTCCATTGGCGGCTTCTAAAATGGTGAAGTTACCTTGTGATTGTAAAATGCGTCGTATCAAACGGCGTGCTTCGGTTGTATCTTCTACAATCACAATTCGTGGGAATCTTTCTGGAGCAACTTCTGTCAGGGCTGAAAGCAAACCTTCTTGAGGTGTTTCTGTTGATGGGAACTTAACATCACGTGACCAGTTATCGCCTAACACAATCGGTTCAGCCGGTAAAGTGTGACCTGTGCAATTGACCACGACAGTGTCACTCGGTTTGATGACTCCCGCGCGAATCAGTTTAAATAAACCTGCAAATGCAACACCTGCGGCAGGTTCGGCTGAAATGCCTTCCATTTTTGCTAAGACATGCATGGCACGGTGTGCATCTTCATCACTGACACTTTCAAAGACACCATTGGTATTGTTTACATAAGCACGCAAAAATTCATACGCACGTCCCGGGTCACCAGTGGCTAAGGTTTCAATTCTTGTTTTTGGATTAAGTACTGGCTCTGCTTTTTCTAAACCCTTTTTCCAACTGTCAACCATGGGCGCGCAACCTTCAGTTTGAATAGGTGCAAAGGCAGGGATTTTATCCGTCCAACCCATTTGTTGCATTTCACGAAAACCTTTATATACACCAATCGGTCCCATGCCACCACTGATGGCTTGCACATACCAATCTGGTGTGCGCCATGGTGTTGATTCGCCTTCACCTTGAATGGCGGTGAGTTGTTCGGAGATTTCAAAAGCAATCGTTTTCATTGCCTCAATAGATGTAATAGTACGTGCGCCCATATCTAAATATAATTTTCTTTGACGAGCAAATTCAGCTGCCACTTGTTTACATTGGTCATACGAGCCGGTGATTTTAATCACTTGACTGCCATACAATGCGATTTCACGCATCTTGACTCCGGGCACAAGGCTAGTGACAAATGCCCACAACTTCATCCCTGCGCGAGAGGCATACGCGGAATAAGCAATTGCCACGTTCCCGGTGGAAGCGGCGACCAATTCTGTAATCCCGGCTTCTTTTAATGCGGCAATCGTCACTGCCGCTTGGCGGTCTTTGAAAGAAGCAGTTGGTCCTTGGCGTTCGTCTTTGATGTAAATGTTTGGGCAACCGAGCATCATCCCCAAATTCACGGCACGAACTAAAGGTGTATTGCCTTCACCCAATGAAAGGCTGATGTTTGGGTTTCGGACTGGCAATAATTCTTTATAACGCCATAAGTCTGAACTTCTTCCCATTAATTTGGAAGGTAGAGTTTTACCGATTAATTCGTAATCGTATTCTGCTTCACGCCATTGGCTGTTACATTTTGGGCAAGTAGTAGAAGTAGGGTAGTATGGCGCATTATGCCCACAATCTAGGCATTTGATGATGAAAGACACGTTGAATGAGTCTCCTGACGGATAAATTGATTACGCCGCCGTTTACGGCGGCGTAATCAAATCATATCATTTATTTTGAATTTTGAATTCTTTCCAATGACCTTTGAATGGATGTCAGCAATTCTTTTTCGTTGAAAGAACCTTTTGTCAACAGTCGCTGACCAAATTCTTTCAATTGATTCTTTTGTTCAACAGTTACTTCCATACCACTAATCACAATGGTCGGAATCTCGCGCAACTTTTTATCGCCTTGCAACTTTTCGAGGAGTTGGAATCCGTCGAGGTCTGGCATAAACAGGTCGAGGATAATGGCGTGAGGCGGGTTGCCCGAAGAGATAATGTTCCAACCGCTGAATCCACTATCTGCCAGAATCGGTTTGTATCTGCCATCATCACTTAACATTTTTCCAATCAAGCGCAAGTCGTTGGGGTTGTCATCAATAATCAACACTTCACGAATTGAGCCATCCGTATTTAATTTATCCAACGCGTTGACAATATCTTCTTCAAGAATCGGCTTTACCAAATAATCAGACGCACCGAGATTGAAACCTTTTTCTAAATCTTCGATGATGCTACAAATAATGACCGGATAATGGCGCGTATCGGGGTCACTCTTTAGTGCATCTAAAACTGTCCAACCTTCGATGCCCGGCATCATAATATCTAATGTGATGGCGAACGGCTTAAGCTGTTTGACTTTTTCAACCGCACGCGTCGCGTCTGTCAACGGGACAACCTGATAGCCCTGCGGATGCAAATATCTCTCGTACAAACTGATGACTTGCATATCATCGTCAATGGCTAAGATGACTTTGTCTCCCGCAATGCTTTCACCTTCTTTTGGATAGATTGGCAAGGTGAAATGGAATTTACTACCTTTGCCTTCTTCTGACTCGACCCAAATTTCACCGCCGTGCATGTTGATTAATTGCTTACAAATTGATAAACCTAAACCTGTACCACCAGTCTTACGTGTGGGTGAAGCGTCCACTTGTGAAAATGGTTGGAAGAGTTTTTCTTGGTCGGCTTTGGAAATACCAGCACCGGTATCATTGACACTGACTTTAACTTCATTGCGTCCATTATTTTTATATAAGCTAATGTCAACTGTAATTTCACCTTCTTCAGTGAATTTTGCGGCGTTAGATAACAAGTTAATCATCACTTGACGCACACGAATCGCATCGGCTTTGACGGGTGGTAAATCAGGTTCGATGTTGCGTTTCATTTGAATCGGTTTGTCTTTAATCAAACCGCTCATGGTGGATAGCACACTGGCTGATAAATCGGCGATGTTGACTTCGTCGAATGCCAATTCCATTTTGCCCGCTTCAATTTTTGCAAGGTCGAGGATGTCGTTGATGAGACCAAGCAAATGCTGACCTGAGTTATAAATCGCTGTCAAATCTTGTTGCATTAAATCAGTGACAGGACCATCTATCCCCTTAAGAATGACGCGTGAGAAACCAATGATGGAGTTCAACGGTGTACGTAATTCATGACTCATGTTTGCAAGGAATTGACTCTTTAAGCGGTCAATCTCACGCATTTCCATCACGGCTTGTTGTGAAAGTTCAAACGAACGCGCGTTATCAATCGCCACAGCCACTTGGTCGGCTAAGGTTTGTAAAACGGAAATTTCATCTTCTGAAAAGGCATTTACGTTTTTGGATTGAATATCAATTACGCCGATGATGCGTGAACCAATTCTCAATGGAATTGCGGCTTCAGCACGCGTTTCTGGAAGTAATGGATTGAATTTATGAAGCGGGTCTTGGGTTGTATCATTGACGATGATTGGCTCGCCATTTGATGAAACCTTACCCACAATTGATTTATCATCAATTGCCAATGAGTGACCAGCCTTTTTCATTTCAGCCCCAGCATTACCGGTGGCTTCACGCAAGATAGCATTGAATCCAGTTTCTTCTGAAATAAAAATCGCGGCGTGATAAAAATTAAAGCGTTCTGTAATGAGGCTTACCGTTTTTGCAAAAATCGTGTTAAGGTCTAATGTTGAGGTGACGATTTTTCCAATTTCAGCCGACACAGCCAAGTATTGATTACGGCGTTGAATTGCTTCTTCTGCTTTTTTACGTTCAGTAATATCTCTTGCAACCCAGAATACTTTATCTTCTGAAAGTCTGGTGAGGTTTGCTAAACGCCAACTTTTTTCACCTTCAACATCTAATTCATATTCAATTTGAACTCTTTCTGTGCCTGCTAGTGTTTTTTGAATGCTTTCCACAAAATAGTCGGCTAGTTTTTTATCTAGCACTTCGTGCATGTATTTACCAACTAATTCGCTAGCAGGGCGAAACATAACCGATGGATTGGTGCTGGCAACTTGATCGTAACGCCCTTCTTTTGTAATCACCATAACCACATCATCCATGGCGGAGAAGAGCGCGCGCAAGTTTGTTTCGGATTGCTCTATTTTTTCAAATAGCGTGCTTTTTTGAATTGCAGTGGCTGTTTGGAACACAATCGTTTCGAGAATACGAACTTCATCTTGCGTAACAACGCGCTCTGGTTCATAAAAATCTACGCCGATGGTTCCAATCACTTCATCTTCAGCCAGCAAGGGCAATATCAATAAATTTTTTGTGCCACGTTGTTTGAGAATATCTTTGATGTTTGTTGTAAGCGGATTGTTTTCAACATCTTTGATAAACAAAGGTTTGCGTGAGCGAATCACCTCTTCGGTAGCTGGGCTTCCCTTAATTGGAATTGCTAAACCAATATCATTTGAGCGTTCAAAATTTACGCTGGCATCAGCAGTGAGGACAAGCATCGTTTTGTCTTCGTTCATTAGCGTAATGCCAACATGACCCGCATTTAGTAATTGCGCTAAATTATCTGCAATGGTTTGCAGTGTACTCTTTAAATCTAACGAAGCCGATACAGACGAAACGACTTGGTTAACAACGGTTAACTCTTGTGCGCGTCTTTGTGTTTCTTGAAACAAACGCGCATTTTCTAATGCTAAAGAAAGTTGGTCAGTTACTTGCTTAATCAACAGCTGTTCATCGGTTGTCCATGCGCGGTTGTCGGTTTCATCAATCAAGCGTAAGGTTGCCCAATCAGTTTCACCAACTTGAAAATTCGTAGCATAAATTGAACCGCCGTTTGTATCTGGTGTTGGCGCAACAATTTCTGGCAACACTATTTTGCTAGCCTGCTTGGCGACAGGTAATTTTGTTAAGGCAGGAGCAAGTATTTCAGGTTTAGAAGCAGGCTTGACCGTAGTATTGTGAGGCGGAGGAATTACCGCTTCTTTCTTAACGGGAGGCTTGCTCTTCTTACCCGAATCATTCTTTTCGGGTTGAATATCCTGAAAGAGCTTATCAAGCCGCTTGTTTGTTTTCTGTTTCTTTGACATATTCCATTAACTCCTGGGCTAACACGCGATACTGTGTAGAACCGCGCGCGCCAGATTTATATTGTGTAATGGGTAACCCAGCAATTGGGCTTTCGCGTAATTTCGTGTCGAGCTCAATAACCGTGCTTAATACACCTGTGCCAAATGTGCTTCTGAGTTGTTCGTGAATGTTACGATGCGTTTTGTTTCTTCTATCTAACATAGTAACCAAGATTCGATAAGCGAGATTCGGGTTATCTACTTCACGTGTGCGACGAATCAAGCCCATCATGTTTCGCAAAGCATAAGCAGAAAAATATTCTGCTTGCGTTGGTATCAATAACAAATCTGCGGCGGCGAGTGCATTACGAGTAATGGCTCCTAACGCTGGCGGACAATCTAAGACGATGTAATCATACGGAAGATTGGGTGTTCCTTTAATGGCTCTTTGTAAAATGGTTGTGTAATTGGTGCGCACTGGTAAAAATTGTTCCGATGTTTCAATGCGCGAACTGGATGGAATCAAATCTAAATTTTCAATTTCAGTTTTGCGGCGCACGCTTAGTATAGGCGTGTTATCTAACATGATATGGCTAGAAGTTAATTCCGCTTCGCCTGGCTCAAAGCCTACGCCTAATGTGAGGTTGGCTTGTGCGTCTAAGTCCACTAATAAAACGCGGTTGCCTAATTCTGCCAGTGCGGCTCCGAGTGAAAGGGTAGTGGTGGTTTTTGCCACGCCGCCTTTTTCATTTGATACTGCTAAAGTTTTTAACATAGTTCCTCTTTACTCAATTACACAAAATACTTTTGATAAAAATTTTGGTTTATTTATCTGGTGATGTAACTTTCTGTGGCACAATTTCAATGCGCGAAACTTTCAATGCTTCACGTAATTCTTTAATTGCTGTTTCTAGCATCTCACGCGGGTCGTTGGTGGAACGAATCTTTGCAGTAATGTCTGATACTAAATGCTCGCGTTCTGCACGACGAGATGTTTCATCAAACAGTCTTGCATTTTCAGCAAAGATGCCAACACGGTCAGCCACAGCGTGAATCAATTCCATTTGGTCGGCTTTGATGTGTTCTTGTTTTGGAACAAGCACTGCCAATTCACCAACCGTTTGCCCACGAATAATAATTGGCACAGAAATGCTTTTACGGTCTGTGCTGACAATTTCAGGCATTTGTTCTTCTGCAATTGGGATTGTGCCTGCTGGTGTATAACGATACCCAGCGATTCGGCTTTCTTGTGAAAGTGACTTCCATGTTTCAGTAAAGTATTGACGTGAAACCGCTTCTGCCTCTGCAAGTGATTTTTGAGTCTGCTCATACAGGCGTGCATTTTGAATCGCTAAACTTACTTGCTCTGCTAATGTACCCAATACATCTACATCTTCTTCTGTAAACGCATTTGATTCTGTACTTTGCACATCCAGCGCGCCAATAATTTGACCAGCAATCGTCAATGGAAGTGCCATTTCAGAACGCGTTTCTGGAAGGTCGGGATTGTTGAAGTAAACCGCATCACTTCCCACGTCTAGCGCGATGCGTGGTCTTCCTACTCCAGTAACATAGCCTACAATACCTTGTTCACCAATCTTTAATTGATGTCCACGTTTTAACATGCGCTTGCCGCCTTCACTATTCGCGGCACCTAAGATAGCATATTGATTGCCAGCATCGTTCAAGAAAATACCTGTGTGATAAAAACCAAATTGTTCGCTAATCACTTGTGAAATTTGTGGTAACAATTCTTGTAAGTTTTGTGTAGCGTTAATAGCTTGTGTTACTTTTGCAATGGCTTCATATTGTTTGCTACGTCGTTCGTTCTTTTCTAAAGATTCTTGTAATTCGGCAGTTCTTTCATGCACGCGTTGTTCCAATGATTGCACCATTTCTTTGATATTAGCAGTCATTGTATTTAACGTCGTTGAAAGTGTACCAATTTCATCTTTTGTTTCAACTTCTGCTTTGGCATCAAAATTACCAGCAATAATTTCATTCGCCACACGCGTCAATGATTGTAGTGGTGTGGTTAAACGATTTCCAATTGCTAACGAAGTGATAGAGGCTAAAACAAAAATACCTGCTATCAACAAAAGACTAATTGCAATTGTGTTTCTGGTCTCTTGTTGAATTTGGCTTTTGACAATGGCTGTTTCGGTCAACATTTCAATAGCTGGCACAACAATGACGAGTTTGTAATTTACTTCTGGCACTTGTTGAAATGCGACAAATCTTTCGCTTCCATTTAGTGAGATGTTAAAAACGCCTCTTTCTCCAGTGGAAACTTGATTCAAAATTTCAAACAATTCTACAGGGGCATCAGGTACTGTAGTTGAATCCATCACCTGACCAAAGTTTTGAGTGGCATCTACAATACCGAAGTCACTATAGCCTTGTTGAGGCAATGCCATCAAGCGATTGTCACTATCTATCAGAAATGCATAACCTGTTTCACCAACGCGAATGTTTGAAACGACATTCGTAATTTGAGTCAATTGCACATCCATGGCGGCAACACCCTGGAAGCGATTTTGAGCATTAAACACTGGCACACTGGTTGTTATGACTAAACCATTCAATGCCGCATCTTGATATGGCGTTGACCAAACAACTTCGCGGTCTGGGTTATTTGTAGGTTCTGCATCTACATACCATACACGTCCAGTCACATCAAAATCTGGTGGAACGATATTGGCTAAATCTATATTTGGGTAGTAAACGGTTTCTTTTAATATTCCGCCGAAATAAATTGCCACAATATCGGGGTTATCTTCAAGAAATGACGGAATCATCAATTCGGTGTGTTTGAGCGAATTTAATTTTCGGGCGAGTGTATCAGTGAGTGGTACATCAGCTGGAATGAAGATAGATGATGCTTCATCATTGCTATTGTCCCAACTGCCATTTTCAAGCCGTGAGAGCGATGTGTTTGCATCCCAATACATGCCACTATCAAGACTAGTGCGTTTATTCAAAATATCTTCAACAGTAGAACCGATAACAGCAGTGTCACTGCTTAGGGCGGTAAAAAAGCTATTTAATAATGCGGCTTGTTCACTACTTGTAGAGGCTAAGTTTTCTTCTACTCGATTGCGGATATTACCTTCAAGTTGTGAAGTTAATTGACTGCCTGCTTGTTGAGTTCTGTAATACACATACGCACCTAAACTCAAAATGACGAAGAATGTAATCAGCATATTGCTGAGAGTCAATTTCGAGCGTAGGTTGAGGCGTCCGAAGGCAGTATTCTCTAGCCAGTCAAAGAAACGGAAGCGGTTTTTCATCTTACGCTGAGCCTCCATTCACATTATCTTCTTTCAATTTGATAATCACCTCTGAGCCGGGGATAGAACGACCCAATTCTTCTACTGCGGTTTGCAATACATTTTCTAGGTTAATCGATGAACCAATTTTGCTGGTGATTTCGCTGATGGCTTGCTCTTTGATAACTTGGCGTTGTGACTCTTGGATGAGGCGAGCATTTTCAAGTGCCAATGACAAACGTTCTGAAACCGCTTCTGAAAGATTGATTTCATTGGTTGTCCATTGTTTTGCTTGGTCTGGCGCTTTGATGCGCATGACACCAATTACTTGACCGCGAAGTTTAATCGGCACGACAATAGCAGGTTCTTCAGATTTTCCATTCGGTTGAATCACCATTGTTTCACCACGATTCAAGGCTTGTTGAATCTCTGCCGAGCCAACAGGTTCGGTTAGTTTTTTGCCTCCGCTGAGGCTTTGGTTAAATCCTACCATTCCTTCTTCACGGCTGAAGGTTTTCCAACCTTCTTGCAAGTTTTGACGGTATAGGGCTTGCACTTCACTAAGCGTGGTTTGTGTTTGTGAGAACAAGCGGGCATTGTCAATTGCAATGGCAATTTGGTCTGCTAAAATGTTTAAGGTGTTGGCATCATCTTCGGTGAACGCACCTGGTTTTTCACTTTGTACGTCTAATATACCGATGACTTCATCACGCAATTTGAGTGGAAGTGCCATTTCGGAACGGGTGATGGGGAGGTCCGGATTGTTGAAGTAGACCGCATCAAGCCCGACGTCTAGCGCGATGCGTGGTTCTCCAGATTTGGCAACATATCCGACGATTCCGCTTTCGCCGACTCTCAATTTGTGTCCACGTCTCAACATGGCTTGTCCACCTTCACTGTTTGCGGCTTGTAAGATGGCGTATTGTTTGGTGTCATCCAACAAGAAAATACCTGTGTGATAAAAACCAAAACGTTCACTGACCAAGCGTGTGACCAACGAAAGCAAGGTATCTACTTTTTGTTCACTATTGACGAATTTGGAAATTTCGCCAATTGCTAAAAGTTGATTGGCACGTTTATCGCTTTGGCGACGTGCAATTTCCAAGTCGGTGGTTCGTTCGGCAACACGTTTTTCAAGGTTTAGCAAAATTTCGCTTATTTGATTGGTCATACGATTAAATGAATTTGCTAATGCACCAATTTCATCTGGCGATTCTGCTTCGGCACGCGCTTGTAAATCTCCCGATGAAACACGTTCAGCAATTTGTGTAAGGCGAGCAATCGGTCTGGTTAGGTATTGCGTCATGATAACGGCTAATAAACTTGCAACTGCAATTGCCGCAAGACCCAGTAGCTGTGAAATGCGAGATACATTTGCAACTGTTTCTAAGGCATCATCACGGCTTTGCAATGTAACCACACGCCAACCAAGATTTTGCACTGCTGTTTCTGTTTCATTTTCAAGGTCAACTTCTGTTACAAGTTGTGCTTGGCTTACCAAAACTAATTCACCATCGTGGATCGTATCCATAAATGGTTGATTTAGTTTTAGAATTTCAATAATATCAAGCGGCGCATCTTCTACTTCGAGTTCAATTTCTCCATCTTCCTCTAAATGAAGTTCTAACTCTCTGCCATCCGGTAAGTAGATTTCAGTGCGCCCTGTTTCACCCGGTCTACCTAATTCTAAAATGGGGGTGATGATTTCTAAATTAACAGATGTTCTGAGAATACCAATAACGTTTGTATTTTCTAAATCAAAAATCGGTACAGCCATTTGTAACGACAAGGTTTCTGTACTTCTATCAAATATGGGCTGACTAATAAACACAGCACCGCGTCCATTGTTATAGGCTCTCTGCCACCATTCTTCATCAGCTTGATAATAGTCTGAGGTAATATCTGTTGAAGCGAGATTGGCTCCGTATATATCAGTTATAAAAACTTCTACATGTGATGGAAAATTCGATTTAAATTCAAGCAATACATTTGATGCTTCATTTTGAAGTATTGAACGCATCAATTGGTTTGTATTATTGGCGGCTACTGCTTCACGCCATTGTCTATCAAGGTTTTCGATTTCGGATAAATCACTATTGGGAGTTTGGCTTTCCAGAAAACTTCGTAAAAGCGAATCAGATGCAAGGATTTGTAGGAAATTAACTTGCGAAGTTAATTCTTTACCAATGGAATTAGCGGAAGTGTTTGCTACTTCAGTTAATTGTTCATTGACCCTGTCTGTTAACTCGCTCAAAATCAAACGATTGATAGCAAATGCCACTGCACTTACAGAGATGATACTCAAGGCTATAAATGTAATGATAAGTTTTGTTTGTAAAGCATATTGACGGAAGCGATAAAAAATAATTCCCAAATAAATAATTGCTAAAACTGCTGTAACAACAATCGATGCCGAAGTGGTAGGAATGCTTGTTGCGCCGGGGGCAAACAATTCAATCAACACAATCAAAATTGCAAAAACAAAAGCACCAATTGAAATTCTAGTAGCAGATTGAGATGGTAAAGTTCCATTAGCAATAGCAGTTGAAATCAATGCCATGACAATAGCAGTTTGCCAACCAACGTTATCTGCCGCGAGCGGATACAAAAGAGAAGCAATGGAAATCACTGACAAAAGCACGTAGATGCCACGGATATGATTGCCTTTGCGAGATAAATAATATCCATACCCTGCACTTAATGCTACGCAGGGCATCATAATATTATCAATAATTGTTTTATCTTCTGTCGGCACAAAAAATAGTGTGTATATAGAAACCAAAGACATTAATACAAATAGTAATAATGTAACTGCTTTGGCTGTGCGTCTTTGCGAAGATAAAATATCTGATTCGTGCTTAACTTCTGTCATACAGACTCCAAAACCGATTCATTCCTACGGGTTGACCTGACTCATTCATTGCCAGCACTTAACTCCAGTGCTACAGGTTCGATTTGCACTAACACATCTGAGCCACCTAATGCTTTGCTTAATTCTTGCGCCGCTGTTTGTAGAATTGTTTCAAACCGTGTAGATGCACCAATCCGACTCGTAATATCTGTTGTCACACGCTCAAGGTCAGCGCGATATTGTGCCGCTTGAAGCAATGTCGCATTTTCAATCGCAAGAGAAAGACGCTCAGAAATTGACTCAGCAATTTCAATATCATCTTGACTTAATTCACGTTGATTACGTACATTGATAATTACAATTCCTACCACTTCACCACGCAAGCGGATAGGAATCGCCAATTTGCTTTCTTTTTCATTTCCATTGGTAAAGACAGTCTTTCCTTTTGAAAGGGCTTCTTGAATATGCTCACCTTGTAACGGCTTTTCGAGTGTCTTCACAGCAGACTCTTTCAACTCCATGCCGACACGTAAGTTTTTCGGTCTCAACACTTGCCACGCTTCCAATGTAGATTTGCGAATGGCGATTTGTGCTTCTTCTAAAGCGTTTTGTGCTTCTTCAATGGTTCTGGCATTGTTAATCGCCACTGCCACTTGGTCTGCTAAAGTAAACAAAACATCCACATCATCTTGGCTAAAAGCATTTGGTTCGGTGCTTTGCACATCCAACGCACCGATGATTTCACCAGCATATCGAAGCGGAAGAGCCATTTCGGAGCGGGTGTTGGGGAGGTCGGGATTGTTGAAGAAAACAGCATCAGCTCCCACGTCTAGCGCGATGCGGGGTTGACCTGTTGCTGTTACAAATCCCACGATACCAGTTTGTCCAATTTCTAGTTTGTGTCCGCGTTCTAACATTTTTCTGCCACCAAAACTATTCGCGGCACGAAGCATTGCAAATTGTTTGTTACTATCTAATAAGAAAATACCAGTATGATAAATGTTAAATTGCTCACTAATCACTTCGGTAATACGCGGCAAAAGTTTTTCAAGGTTTTGAATCGATGAAATGATTCTGGTCACTTCAGCCACCGCTTGGAATTGACGAGCGCGTCGCTCATTGATTTGATTTGCTTGCTGTAACTCAACAGTTCTTTCGTTTACGCGTTGTTCTAGCGAAGCTTGTAATTCATTCAATTGTTCATTTTCGCGTCTTTGAATTTCTTCACTGGCACGCGCTCTTTCAATGTTTTCATTCAAGCGTAGAATCAGCAAGTTGATAATAAATGCCGCTCCAAGCAACAAAACAGGGATAATAATGACATCATCTAGACCTGCGCGAGTAACTTCAATCCTGCCATTTAAGTCCATATATCCCACAAATACAACACATAGAATAGCAATTGGGGTGGTAATGAAAATAGAGCGTTTGCCAAGCAAGATAGCAGATATAACCAAAATAATGGGTAAGCCCAAAAGTGCTGTGTTTTTTAGACCATTTCTTTCAGAAGCAATGACTGCTACTGCGAGAATTAATCCAAGCGGCACTACGAGTTTTGTCATTATTAATTTGCCTCTGTTGGCTAAGAACAGAGAAATTAACTCAAGGACCAAAGTAATTGTAAGTGCTGTAAAGGCAACAGGATTTCGAGCATCTTCACCGCCGACAATGCCAGTAACCAGTGGCAGTAATGCAATATTCACGAAAATAACAAAGACCACAATATTGCGCGTCAGGCGAATAAATGCGGGGTCGTTATCATCTTCACTGCGAAAGTAGTTTAAAAAACTTGTAAGCATTATGTTCTCCTAAGCAATCTCTATTGCTCAGATGATTCTGTGCTAAATTGAATCGCCACTTCGGCACCGGGTAGGGTGTTTCCAATTTCTTGAATAGCAGTTTTGATAATTGACTCCAAACTAATGGAGTTGCCGATTTTTGTAGAAATTTCACCAATCGTTCGTTCTTTTGTAGCACGTTTTTGAGCTTCTTGAAGCAAACGTGCATTTTCAATTGCCAAAGCAGTTCTTTCAGCAGTGGCTTGTGCAATTGCAATTTCATCTTCATCCCAAGTTTTATTTGGGTCGGTGGCACTCAGTTTCAATGTACCAATTTGTGCGCCACGCAAAATCAATGGAATAGCAAGGTTATGTGTTTGCTTATTATCTACATTTACAAACTGACTTGCTTCAACACCATCAAAATGATATTGAGTCACATTTTGGCGTTTTAAGAATTGATTCCATTGTTGTTCAATCATTTGTGCCGCTGTAATTTCGGCTTGTTCAAGTGCTTCGCGGCTTTGTTGATACGAACGTGCGTTTTGAATGGCAATACTTACTTGGTCGGCTAACAAAGAAAGGATATTGATATCTTCTTCAGAAAAGGCATTTACCTCAGTACTTTGCACATCCAATGCGCCAAAAATTTCTGCTTCCACTCGCAGGGGTAAAGCAATTTCTGAACGTGTTTCTGGAAGGTCAGGATTGTTGAAGAAAACAGCATCAGCTCCCACGTCAAGCGCGATGCGTGGTTGACCAGCCCGCGTCACGAATCCCACGATGCCTGTTTCGCCAACCTTGAGCCGATGATTCCGTTCAAGCATTCTTTTTCCGCCTTCACTATTTGCGGCGGCGAGGACTGCAAATTCTTTGTGAACATCTAACAAGAAAATGCCGACATGATAAAACCCAAACTCTTCGGAAATATTTTGCACAATTTGTGGCAGAAGTTTTTCCATTGTTTGTGTTGAACTGATAATGCGTGAAATGCGAGCAATTGATTCAAATTGGGCGGCGCGTTTGGCGTTATTTTGACTAATAATTTCAAGTTCGGCAGTGCGCTCGGCAACTTTTTCTTCTAATCCTTGCAAGGTGGAATTTAATCGTTGTGTCATTTCATTAAATGACCTTGCCAATAAGCCAGCTTCATCTTGCGCTTCAATTTCTGCACGGGCGGTTAAGTCTCCGCTGGTAATTTTTTCTACTGTATTGGTCAACCTTCTGACCGGGCGTGTAATCACTTGCCCCACCACCAAACTGACGAGCAATGCGCCAATGAATAAACCAATTAAGATAAGCCCAGCATTTTGGAGTGCCGCTTGAATTTCATTTTGTACTTCTTGGCGTGAAGCCAGAATCGCTGTATTTAATTCATCCGCTGGTGCGAAGAATACAAGTTTGTATTGTGTTGAAGGCAGTGTGGCACTAGCAACATACGTATTGATTCCACCGATGGGTACTTCTACTAAATTGTCTTGGTTGAAGACAATCCGTTGGGCGGCAAACTCTAGGTTTGGAATTTCTGTATCGAATAAGGATTGTCTAGTTAGCAAATTACCAGTTTCTTCTCGTTTCTCAATACCAAAATCTTGAAATCCTTTTTCTGGCATATAAATAATAAAACCGTTTTTGTCAATGACAAATGCAAAGTCTGAAGCGGTTAATTGGATGGTTGAGACAAAATCTACAATGCTAGTGAGTGTTATATCTGCTCCCATCACTCCTTTGAACTCCCCGGAGTTATACACAGGCACAGATAATGTAACAATTTCTCCCGCACCCGCTGGGTCTTGATAAGGATTTGTCAATTGCGGCAATCGGTCTGGGTTTCTTTCAGGGGTTGCAATTGTGTAGAAGGGTTCTGTGCGTGGGTCAAAATCTGGAGGGACGTTTTGCGCTAAACTTATATTGGGGTAGTAAATGGTATAGCCTGTTGCACTAATGTAATACACAGCCACAACTTGTGGGTTGGCTTCTAAAAAGTTAGGGGCTAAAAAGTCTAAATAAATACTGGTATTGATATCTGCCAGCATTTCTTCATCAATTGTCACTGTACTTGGAATGAAAATTGAAGCAGGCTCTACGCCAGAATTGCCGAACTGTCCGCCAGAAAGTTGAAAGATGCGTTCAGCTGAGTTCCAGTAATTGTTTTGTATGAAGAATACTTTTTTATCTTCAAAGTTTGAGCGATATTCTGCAAGATTTAATAAACCCTCTTGTGTATTTGAGAATATTAAATTTGCGCTGTTGGCTTCTGCCTGCACACGACTCAAAATCTCCGTTTCGGTTTGGTCAGCAACGCTCGTTTCATATTTTCCCGAAATATTGTTGATGATTTCTCCTGCACGCTCCAGACCAAAGAAGGTAATCGTAGCGACAATCATTCCACCAGTTAACAATATACCTAATGTGATTTTGGTTTGTAAACTTAGGCTATTAAATTGACGAATAAATACCACAAAAATTGGTAACACAATTGCTAACACAATATATGGCGAATACTGCGCTATTTGTGGCACACTAATTCGGTTTGTACCTAAGACCGAATCTAAACCAAACATTAGTATGCCAAGTAACAAAGCAATAACTACACCCGGCAATGTGTATTTGGGAGTCATTGCCAAGCCAACAATTGCTAAGAGAACAAAGAGTGTTGAAATTGCAACTATTAAACCTAACCCTTGCACTGCAACCATTGCCAACGATACATTAATGATAAAGACAGTAGCAATAATCAACATTGCTAAATTTGTACGCTCTTGCCGAATTAATGATAAGACAACCAAATCAATATAGACAGTTAATGTAAGAGAAACTGCTGGAAGGTATAACAATGGCAAATTGTTTGTGAAACCAAAATAAGCAAACATCAATGCAGAAAGCGCAGAAGTAATTAATAGAATGGTGACAATTGCCGAACCATTTTGACTTAATCGCATTTGATTAGTAGATTGAGAAGGAATATTCATGTTATTCTCGGCAATTACTTTTTGCCGCCTCCAATCTCAACGGTCACTTGGGTGCCGCTAATTTGAGCACCTAACTCGCGCACAGCGGTTCGCAATATGGCTTCAATATCAGCAGTGGCACCAAGTTTGGTTGAAATTTCGCCAATGGCTTGTTCTTTGGCGGCACGTCGTTGACTATCTTCTAGCAAGCGGGCGTTTTCTAAGGCTAATGCGGCACGGTCTGAAATGGCTTGTACGAGTGAAACTTCATCCTCTGTCCAATTACGATTGGTTTCATTTGATTCGATGTGAATAATGCCAATTAATTGGTCACGGAATTTGACGGGGACTGCGATTGTAGGCTGAGAGTCTTTTGAAGGCGCACTCAGGACGACCGTCTCGCCAGAGGCGATGGCTTTATCTAATTGAGGGTTGTTCTGAGGCAAAGTCGTCATGATGATGCTTCCATCAGGTTGAAAAGAATATCCATGTTGGATATCTCTTTGTGCAAATTTGATTGTGCGATTCGATATACCGTATTTTGCATCTTCGGCGGTTTGGATGTTTTTGATTACGATGGCAATTTGATTTGCAAGTGCGCTCAGTGTATCAACATCTTCATCTTTGAAAGCGTTGGGTAGTGAACTTTGTACATCTAGTGCGCCAATAATCGTGCTACCATACTTTAATGGAAGCGAAATTTCTGAGCGAGTTTCTGGCAAATCAGGATTATTGAAGAAAACGGCATCGGTTGTGGTGTCTAATGCAATGCGTGGACGACCACTTTGGGTAACGTAGCCTACAATGCCAATGCCACCAACTTTAAGTTGATGTCTGCGTGCTAACATTTTTTGTCCACCACGACTATTGGCGGCACGAAGCACTGCGTATTCTTCATCTTTATCTAATAAGAAAATGCCAACGTGGTAGTAACCTAACTTTTTGCTGATAATTTGTGTGATGCGCCCTAGCACTTCATCAGGTTTTTGGGTGATGCTTGAAACAATTTCTTGCGAAATATCTGAGATGGCTTGTAAGCGCGAGGCACGTTGTTGAGTTTGTTCTGTAACTTGTTGCAATTCTTGCGTTCGTTCGTTGATGCGTTCTTCTAGGTTGGCGGCTAAATCTTCTAGTTTACGATTTGTGTTTTTAATTTCTTCAATTTGTTCTTTTTCTAGGTTCTCACGGAACACACTAATACCGTACAAAATTGCGCCAGCGACCAATACGATACCGCCTGTACGTCCAATGCTATCTGTTACGGCAAGTGGTGTTTTTGAATATAGCGGAACACTAAATGTGGCAAGTGTTGCCAACCCTACTAACAAAATAAAACTTCTTCGAGAAAGTAATACACTGGAGAATATGATAGCTATAAAAACTGTTGAGGATACTGCCGACTCAACTGATGTGGCGGTGCCATAATACAGTGTTAAGAAACCTATGGCTGTATAAGAAAAAGTAAATATATAAGCACCGAATTTGTAATATATAGACCTGCTGACTAAATACGATGCTAATGTTGCTACTGTTAAAATTCCAAAAATGCCCAGACTACGCGGTCCGTATAAAACTGCTACAAATAGCAAGATAGTTAAAATTAAAGTAAGTATCGAAAGCAATTGTGCTTTACGAAACTCTCTAACATCAGTGATGGATGGGTGAGGAGTGGTTAGCTTATTCCATATTTCGCGGATGCGTGATATGAGAGATGGTTTTTGATTTGTTGGTGGCAGTTGATTTAACATTGTTTATGCGCCTGCCTTTCCGCGTCCATTTTCTCGACCTTCAGTTGGGTTGTGTCCATTTGATGGGTCTAACAATTGGAATGTAACTGAGGCATTGCCGAGTGTTTCACCTAACTCTTGCACAGTTTCACGTATGATTAAGTCCATTTGAGTTACAGCACTTAAACGAGCTGAAATATCAGATACTAATGATTCGCGTGCGGCGCGTTTTTGAGAGTCTTGATATAAACGTGCGCTTTCTAAAGCACTGCTTAATTGGTCAGATAATGTAACCGCAAGATTTGTTTCTTCTTGCGTCCACGCTTCTGAAATATCAGACTTTTTCAAGCGAATTGCACCGATAGATTGACCACGTATCTTGATTGGCACACTAATCGTCAGACCGTCATTGCCGAGAATTAAGTCGCCCGTATCAATTGCTTTTGCTATACTTGGTTCCACTGTATCTGACTTTGCTTCTGAAATGCCGGGTGTAGTAGCAATGTAGCCAATGTTTGGACGGTTTCTTAAAATCTTAATCCATGCTTCGCGGCTGATTTCACCATAAGCAAGGCGAGAGGCTTCTAACGCTTTTTCTGTATCACTAAATAGATTTGCATTCTGAATAGCAACTGCTAGTTGTTCTGCCAAAATTTGTAAGGTAGCAATATCTTCTTCACTAAAGGCGTTCGGTTCCGTACTTTGTACATCTAACACACCTAGAATTTGACCACCTACAACGAGTGGAAGTGCCATTTCTGAACGTGTAGCAGGCAAGTCTGGATTATTGAAAAAGACCGCATCTGCACCTACATCCAAAGCGATACGTGCTTTTAGAGATTCAGCTACATATCCTACAATACCAGTCTCACCAATTTTTAGTTGGTGACCTCTTTCCAACATGCGCTTTCCGCCATCGCTATTGGCGGCAGTTAAGACAGCAAATTGACGACGTTCATCTAATAAGAAAATACCAACATGATAGTAGCCAAAGTTTTCATTTATCAAGCGCGTGGTTTGTTGCAACAGTTCAGAGAGATTACGATACGATGTAATGGATTTTCCTACATCCGCCACGGCGCGTAACTGATTCGTACGTTTGTCAAGTAATTCTGTTCTTTCTTGAATGCGGTCTTCTTGTAAAGCTCTTTCCTTTTGTAAATCACTCAAAAGAGATTGGGAACGCTCTTCTGACTTTGTAAACTCCGTTTGCGTTAAACGAATGGCGTTTACAACAAGTACAGCAACCAATAATAAAACCAATGCTCTTGTAATCCATAACACTAAATTACCCGGGTCAATCGTAGTGTTTGAAATAGTTAGCAAACCACCTAAAATTAGCCAACCGAAAATCGTGTACAAAACCATAGCGAATATGGTGATATACCAACCAGTTCTCCATGAAAACAGCAGAGATGCCATCGCAATTGCAGTTAGCATAAAGATACGCGCTTCTCCAACTAAACCTGTTTCGGTTAATCCAGAAATCGACAGTCCAATTAATAACCCTATCAGTGTCATAGCGCGTACGTGATACGTTACAGGTAAAACAGTGATAAACACAACAATAATGTATACAACGCAATAGATAACAAAATAAATCAGTTCACTGCTGAAATAAGATGATATTAACGCTACCAAACCAAAGGCACACGCAAGCATAAGCGTGGTGCGTAAGAAACTTTCGCGCCAGTCACTTTGCATGGTTGGGGAAGTGGATGATACGTTCATCGAGTTACGATTTTCCATCTTGTTTTTCAAATTGTGCAGAGCCAATCACAATTTCGGCTTCTTTCAAATCAAACACACGCTGTAGTTCAACCGCCGCTGTACGAGCAACTGATTCAATATCTAGCGTTTCACGAATGCGCGTTGAAATATTAGCAATCATTTGGTCACGTGCCGCACTTTTTTGCGCCTCTTCTACCAAGCGACTGTTTTCTAACGCCAGTGAAACTTGCTCAGCAATTTTTTCAACCAATGCTTTTTCTCTTTCAGACCAATCGGCTTGATTATTTTTTCTTTTCAATTTGATGTTGCCAATTTTTTGACCATACAGCGTCAGCGGGATATGTAAACCTTCGCCATTATCGCTTCTTTTATCACGGGTAAAAATGGGACGTACACCTGCGGGTGTGTACTGAAATGCAGGCATTTGACGAGTGGTGAGTTTTCTCCACGTTCGTTGTGTTTGAATGGAGGTATTTGCTTCCAATTGGCTGACCAGGCTTCGCGTCTCATTAATGAGGCGGACGTTATCAAATGAAATGGCTGTCAGGTCAGCAAGCGTTTGTAAAATCTCTGCATCTTCAGCACCAAAAGCGCGTGGCTGGTCTGAGTGTAAATCTAAAAGCCCAACCACATTACCACGTACCGCCAAGGGCAAAATCATGCGTGAACGGGTGAGCGGGAAGTTTTCGTCTGATATAAAATTCCTTTGGTCTACATCTAATGTGATAATGGCACGGTTTTGTTCAACAGCAGTTGCCAATGGATTTTTTCTATCTACCTCAACACTAAACGCCTGACCAATTAATTCTTTTCCTCTGGCAGAAGCAGAGGCTTGTAAAAATGCTGTTTTCTTTTGGTCATCTAATATAAATAAAGCAGTGTGGTAATAACCAAATCTTTCTGAAATTAACTGCGCTGTTGATTCTAATAACTCAACGATGTTTTGAATTTCAGCAATTGCCCGGGCTGTATTTGTTGAGCTACGCAATTGATTCATTCTGCTTTCGAGCGCTTCCGTTCGTTCTATCACTTTTTCTTCTAGGCGAGCGCGTTCCACAGCCAATGCTTTCAATGCGGATTGTGTTTCTTCAATGATGCGTGTAAAAGCGTTTTTGAATTGACCCATTGCGGCAACTAGCACACCGCCGATGACAGCGAAATCAAATATATAGCCTAGCCAATTTAATGGAATTGTTTGTGGTGCTGGTGCGGCTTCGGCTCGAAGTTGATACATTCCAAGCGATTGCAATACAGCAATTGTGGTTAAGAATATGATACTGATTGCAAGCATCACAATGTCAACACGCTTGTCAAATAACAATGCACCAATTACAACGCTGGCTATCAAAAAAGCACTGCCATCTAGCCATGGACCCCATGCCAAAATTGCATTGACTCCAATCAAGAAGGTTGCTAACAAAATAGCATAAGCACGAACTGAATAGGACACACGTAATAGTGTGATGGCTAATAAAACAAGATATAAACCAATAAATAAAACACGGTCACTGGGTGTGGCATTGGGGAATGAGACACTAATTAAAGCAATACCGAGTAAACAGCCGATTCGCAATATCGCTAGGATAAAACTTTCACGCCATTCAGAGACGTTGAAAGGCTTTTGCGCTTCATTATTAACTGGAGAGTTGCTTCTATCTATCATCTTGCTCATCCATTGATATTTCAATTTCTACTTCGGTGGCTTCTAAGCTACGACCTAACTCTCGAACTGCTGTTTGAAGAATATTGTCCATATTTGATGATGACCAAATTTTGGCAATGATTTCGTTGGTGAGTCTTTCTTGTGCCGCCGTGTATTGGCTTTCTTCTACTAAGCGAGCATTTTCTAACGCTAGTGTGGCTTGTGCCACAATCGCTTCCACTAAGTTTTTCTGTTCTGGCGTCCACTCAGAGGTATTTGCCATGTGAATTTGACCTATCACTTGGTCTCGTAATGAGAGTGGAATTTCAAGTGCGTTTTGGTTTGATGGGTCATTTTCACCCAATTCATACTCTAGCGGTTTTTCAATTGTCAGCGAGTCCCATGCACTTTGTAAATATTGGCGTTGTGTAGCGCGCATTTCTGCCAAACTTTGTTGTGCTTCTTGAAATAAACGCGAGTTTTCAATTGCCGTAGCAATTCCATTTGCCATGTTTTGATACGCATCTACATCTTGAGAGGTAAAAGTATTATCTTTTGTAGAGTGCATATCAATTACGCCGAGTACTGTATCACCAATTAATAAAGGCAATGCCAATTGCGAACGTGTGTAAGGCAAAAGTGGGTTTTCAAGCCTTATCTGATTTACCTCTGTGGCAATTTGTCCAGTTTTCAAGCGTATGGCTTTGGCGATAATGTTTCTACCATCAAGGTCAACACGATGTTTGTTTTCTCGTAATACTTTCCCTGCTTCACCACTTGCATAGCGAAGTTCTGCCCATTTTCCTGTCGTATCAATTAAGTAAAATGCAGTGTAGTAAAAATTGAATTCATCTTCAATAAATTTTGAGGCACGTAAAAATAGTTGATCGGGATCAAGAATTTCAATAACATTTCGTCCAATTTCATTGATTTTTCTTAATTGTTGAGTACGCTCTTGTACTCTTGTTTCAAGATTATTACGTTCTTCTTTTAATGTATTCAACGTGCTATCAATTTGCTTTTGTGCCTCAAAAAACTCTCGTTCTAAACTACGAAAACCAAGAATAATGACTACTCCGAACATGACCGTTGCTACCGCTACACTAAGCCAATCCTGAAGGTTGGCAGGTATTGAGAGTGGGTTTAAGGGAGCAAATCGTCCACTTAATATCAACCAGCCAAAAAATGTATACGTTACTACATCAATTGCAATGGCAATAATGCCTGCCCGAATTGAAAGCATCATTGTTGAAAAAATAATAAGTGCTAAGAAATAAAATAAACTCACCCCTAAGGCGTTGTACGTTAGTAAAGTGCTAACCCCCAGCATATAAATACTGAGAAGAAACACAAGCATCCGAATAAAATAAGAAAAGCGAATGATTGTTACAACGAGAGTAAAAAGATAACTGATGATAAAGAATGAATTCAAAACCATGTTGGTGGATGAGATCAGTGCTGGAATTAAGGCTCCCAGCCCAAATATCAACACACCAATTAGCAATGGCAGAGCGAAGCGTTCTCGCCAATTGGTATAAAGTTGGCGAGTCACATCTTGAGGGTCAATCACAGGTTTATCGAAGAGATTATTGTTCATTGTGTATCTTTCGCTTCACCATTTTGTGATGGCTTTACTTCAATCTTTGTAAACCTTGCACCGGTCACTCGTGTAATTTCACTGGCAGTTGTCATCAAAATAGATTGAATGTCGGTTGAGCGACGAATCTTACTGGTCACATCATATACCAAACGTTCGCGTTCCGATTGTGCGCGAATTTGTTCAAACAAACGCGCATTCGCAATCACCGCCGCCAAACTTCCGCCAAGTGTGCCAAGCATTTCTTCATCATTTTCGGTGTAAGCATCCACTTGTTCGCTCTCTACATTTAATACACCTAACACTTCATTTCGATAAATCAATGGAACAGCCAATTCGGAGCGTGTGTTTGGACTAAATTGGATATAGCGTGGATCTTCACTCACGTCTCTGATTCTTAAGGGACGCTTGTGTGCCGCAACCCAACCTGTGACTCCTCTTCCGACTTCTACGTTTGCTACCATCACATCATCCGCATATCCAACTGAGGCTTTTACTTCTAGCATTTTCTTTTCACGGTCTAACAACATAATCACGACACGGTCACCACCAAGAGTTACTTGCAAGCCTTTCACCGCACTTTCTAATGCTTCTTCTAATGTCGTTCCAGATGCGGCGGTGGACGTAATATGGTGTAACAAACGATGTTGTGATAAATGTTCTTGTGTTTCAGCAAACAATTCGGTATTGGCAACTGCCACTGCCAATTGGTCAGCTAAGATTTGCAAACTTCTTAAGTTATCTTCTGAAAATGAATATGGTTTCGTACTTTGTACATCTAATGCGCCGAGGATTCTATCGCCGACTCTTAATGGAATAGCGGCTTCGGCACGTGTATCAGGCAATAGGGGATTGGCATAATATGTGGCATCCTTGCCAGTGTCATTCACAATTAAAGACTCACCACGTCCAGTTACAAAACCGACAATAGATTTAGAGCCGACACCAATTTTATGACCTGCACGTTTCATTTGCACGCCGGCTTCACCAGTGGCTTCACGAATCACGGCGAACTCACCAGGCAAATCTAATAAGAATATAGCCGCATGATAAAAATCAAAACGTTCGCGGATTAATCCTACGGCTTTCATCAGCAACTCATCTAAATTTAGCGAACCACTGATGTCACGCGCAATTTCAGCCGCCGTTTCAAGTTGTAATGCCCTTTGATGACTTTCATCTAACAATGCGGCATTATGAATCACACCGGCAACTTGCCCAGCGAGCGTATTAAAAAACTTCAAATCGTCTTCATTAAAAACATGCTCTCTATCAAGGTCTTGAATAATCAACGCACCGATTGGGTTATTTTGTATCAACATTGGCGCACCCATCCATGACTTTGGCGGTTTACCAACGATTTTTGCACCTAATTGCATAACTCTATTTTCTGTATCTTCTACAATCATCAACGGTTGGCGTGTGCGAATCAAAATTGATGTTAAACCTTCACCTAATGGAAATGAATCAATTGAAATTACTTGACCATTTTCGTAGCTAAACGGAATGCTAATCGAATTGCTTCTTTCATCATACAAAGCTACAATTAAATTGTAATCACCAATGATTTGTTTGATTTTTTCCAAAAGGTCGTGATAAAAACTTTGCATATCCGCCGCAGAAGAAATCAAATCATTGATAGAAGCCAACGCTTCAACTTCATGCAAATGTTTATTGGTTTCTTCAATTGCATCGGCTCTTTCCAATGCAACCGACATTAAATCGGCGAGATTGATATACGGTTGAATAGAAGTATTTGAAAGCGTTTGTTGCCTTGAGCCAATCATCATAATGGCGGCGAGAGAATTACGTCTGTGCACGGGTAAAAATACTGCACCCATTAAATCTAAATTGTGAATCAAATCTTTGAATACTTTTGGCGTATGCGAATCAATCAATGTAGCACTTGTGGCACCACGCAATAAATAGTCATTGATTTCTTCCATATTTACTTTGATTGGGGTAGGCAAGCCTTCAATTTCAGATAAATTTCTTGTCGTATCTGCTGAAGCAATTACTCTCAGTAAATCTTTCTCAACTTTAAACATGACGATGGGGTAGGGTGCGTTTTTAAGAATTTGACCACCACCGCTCAAAATTTCTGATTCATTATTTGCTTCCGCAATCAAACGGCTAGAGCGATATAAACGCTCCATTTCTTGAAAGTTGATTTGACTCGCTTCAATCAAACCTGTGGTTTGAATCGCCGCCGCAATCTGACTTGCTAGGGTCTGCAACATCACAATGGTGTCGGGGCTAAATTCAGCCGCTTGTGTGCTTTGTACATCTAACACACCTAAAACCAGATTCCCTAAAGAAATTGGAACTGTGGCTTCGGCTTTGGTTTCTGGGAGTAATTCATTTCTTAAATGAAGCGGGTCTTCAAACACATTGGAAGTAATACGCGCTTGATTTTTCGCCGCCACCCAACCAACAATTGATGCAGACCCAACTTCAAGCCTATATTTTTTATTGATTAATTCTCTCGTGGCAGGTCCACTGCCTGACTTAAAATCAGCATACTTACCCCCGCGGTCAATCAGAAATATGCTGGCTTGATAAAAACCAAACTCCTGAACAAGCAGTTCAGTTGTTTTGTTGAGCATATCATCTAAATTGAGAGACGTAGTGACGTTTTGGGCTACTTCTGCCGCTGTGCGAATTTGACGTGCGCGTTCATCTACTTTCTTTTCAAGTGATTGATACACTTCACCCAATTGCTCTGCCATGTGGTTGAACGAACTTGCAATTATTCCCACCTCATCATTGCTTGATGTATCTGCGCGTTGAGTCCAATCTCCATCGGTAAAGCGACGAGAAGCACTTGCTAATGATTGGATAGGTTCAATGAATCTTTTTGCAACCCAATTGAGGAGTGCATACAAAAGACCCAATACGCCTAAAACTACTAATACTGTAAAGATTGTTAATTCAGTGAGTTGAGTAGAAAGGGTAGGGGCATTGATTTCAATTAACAATGCCCGAATGCGAAAATATAATAAACCAGCCAATACTGCAACTGGAATAAAAACAACAAGAAGGAAGGTTCTTACAAGTGTTTTTGTAAGGCTTCCTTGAGTGTCTTTCGTATCCATAGCGGGCAGTGTTGATTTGGTCATGTTGAGGCGTAGATAAAACTATGTAAATTCCCAAACAGGTTCCCCGTTAAGAATGCGGCGGATTTGGTCAGGGAATCGGTCTGGGTCAAGCGGCTTGCCTAAGAATCCATCAAAGCCTGAATCTTGGGCTTTCTTCATTTGTTCCATGCTGGCTTCAGCAGTGACAGCAATAATCGGCACCGACTTGAAGCGGTCAGACGCGCGAATTTTTTTCAAGGCGCCATAACCATCTTCATACGGCAAACGAATATCCATCAAAATTAAATCGAGGCGTGGCAATGTGTCGGCATACTCTACAACTTCGTAGCCCGAAGTTTTCCATTCACAATGAATGCCTAAGTAACCCAACATGCGGGCAATTAAAACGAAATTTGATACATTATCTTCAACCACCAGCACTGCCGCATCTTTCGGGATGTTCGGTTTGCGAATCGGTTGTGTATCCGAAACTGCGGGGGTTTGTTCGTTGTCAGCCATTTGTGCTCCTTATAATGAAGCGCTCGATTTGCTGGGTGAGGGTGTCAATATCGATTGGTTTTTGAATATAACCATCGCATCCAGCTTCCAGTGATTTCTCACGGTCTCCGCGCATTACATTTGCAGTTACTGCAATAATCGGAATTTTTGCAAACTTTTCAATTTTTTTAATCTTTGCAGTTAAGGTATAGCCGTCCATATCAGGCATATTGATATCCATCAAAATCAAATCAACTTTTTCGTTTTCAAGTTTTTCAAATGCCTGCTCGGCTTTCGATGCTTCAATCATATCGTAGCCATCTGCACTTAAAACTCTCCGAATCAAATTTCTGTTATCCGGATTATCTTCCACGTACAGAACCGTACCTTTATTAAAATCTGACATTTCTCATTAAAACTCCAGCCAGAATTTTACTTTTAATGTCACGATGCTGGCATAACAGGTACCTTACAAATAAAATAACAACTATATTACAAAAACAGCCGAGCAAATAAGTACTCAGCTGCAGAGCGGGTGGCGAGAATCGAACTCGCGTATTTTGCTTGGGAAGCAAATGTTCTACCACTGAACTACACCCGCATCAATGATGTTCTACGATGTAGATTAAATTATATCATGCGATTTAATGTCATTGCGAGGAGTGCTTTAGCACGACGAAGCAATCTCGGCAATTTCGCAGCGACTTATCCGATTCTTTCTTCGGGGATTACTGATTCCGTTTAAGTAACATGTTTGCTAGCCCAAGCAAAAGTTGACCTGCTTCGCCATCTGGTTTTGCTTGCTCAGCAAAACTCATGGCTTTTTGAGTCTGTTCCGCAGAAATTTTTTCTGCATATTCTTTCGCGCCTTCTTTTTCAAGTAGGTTTGCAATTTCATTTACTTCTTCTGGCTTGATGGGGGATTGCTTCCAGCGTTTTGCAAATTCTCCATTTTTTTCTAAGGCGAATAAAACTGGCAAAGAGTTTTTACCTTCTACCAAATCACTCGCAGCAGATTTACCCGTGACGGCTTCATCACCCCAGATTCCCAAAACATCATCTTGCACTTGAAATGCCAAGCCTACATGGTAGCCAAACAGGCGATATGCCTCGACAATTTCAGGCTTCGCGTAGCCAAGAAGGGAACCGATATGGGTACAAGCAGAGAGCAGGGAAGCGGTTTTGCCACCTATGACATGCCAGTAGTCTTCTATTGATAAGTCGTGACGATTTTCGTAGGCCATATCTAAATATTGACCTTGCGTCAACTTCAAACAAACCTCACTCAAAATTTGTGATGCTTGTACGACCATGTCACTCGGATAATGTTTGGATAAATCTAAAATAGACTGATAAGCAATCACGAACAAAGCATCACCAGCATTAATTGCCATCGGTTGACCCCATTTCGTCCACACAGTTTTTCTGCCACGGCGTAGTTCAGAATTATCTTGAATGTCATCATGCACAAGTGAAAAGTTATGAATCAATTCAATAGCACTGGCGGCTGAAACTGCGTGTAGCCAATTTATTTCATTACCTTTGTTATCTTGTTCATTCCTATTAATAGAAGCAGTAGATAAAAGTGTAATCAACGGGCGAATTCTTTTGCCAGTAGCATTTGAACCTGCACCTTCACCCGTCCAACCCATGTGATAGGTCAGCATTTCCTGGAAAGGTTTTGTATGTGCTTGGTCTAACCTTGCTACTTGATTTTTTAATTCTGTTTCAATGGCTGAGAGCATAGTTTGTTGTAAGTTTGAAGTCATCATTCCTATACCTTTATAGATATTTTTTCAATTTCTTCTTTTAACTGAGTAGGGGATTGGTAATGAATAGCATGAAAGCCAAGTGTACGAGCCGATTCAATGTTTGGTAATGAGTCATCAATAAAAATACATTCTTCGGCTTTGAGATTAATCCGCTTCAAAGTAAGGTGATAAATGGCAGGGTCTGGTTTGAGCAGTTTGACTTCGCCTGAGACAATAAAATCGTTGAATAATTCTTCTAAAAATGGATATTTTTGTTTGGCAATTGGGAATTTTTCTGCAGAAGAATTGGT
>ERZ761602.681-NODE-681-length-70097-cov-47.114317_pt1 | contig 70097 bp, 48 predicted proteins | sample MGYA00512165_ERZ761602 | MGnify/ENA primary metagenome ERZ761602 (study PRJEB28899, sample SAMN02445085) | bioreactor sludge metagenome | biome: EBPR sludge; isolation source: Thorneside wastewater treatment plant | place: Australia: Brisbane, Thorneside...
AAAAAAGAAATTACAAGCCAAACAAAGCCATCATTTGTCCTGATTCTTGACAAATCCTGTATAGTTATTAGGACGTGTGCCAAGAGGAATAAACACCTTTGAAAAGGTTCACTAAAAAGGCCAGTTGTACCAAAAATAAAACCATAGTGAGGACTTGTATGGTATTACCGACCCATTCGGGTTCTGTGGTTAATTGTCCCGAAGAGTGAAGACCAAAGAAGACCAAGACAACCAACGCCAAAACCGCACACAAACTGGTAAAGGTATGAAACCATATGAGGAAAGGGGAAGAAAGGTACCTCCAGGTCAGTGAATACAGCAACGACAAAGAAAGTAAAAAAAGGGGAAATGCCCATATGGTTTTAGAAAATGGGGCGCCGAACAACAAGACTGCTGCATCATTGTTGGGCTCTGGAGGCGTTCGTAAGAAGCATACCAAAACGAGCAGACTTATGCCCAGAAACAAAAACAAACTAGCAGGATTTGCATTGCGATAGGTGTGTACTTGCATAACACTATCGGTTGTTAATTAATGTATTAAGTGGTTTATTATACAAATAGTCTGAGTGTTTGTCAGTTGGACAATTGTCATAAAAATATGACATGATGAGCAGATTGGGATGTTTTTTCTTTTAGCACATACGTGGGGCATGCATCACTCTTCTCTAGGCTTTAATTCCCATAAGACATTCAGGATTTTCCACTCGTCATTCACACGCATCAACTGAAGATAGTCATACCAACGACGCATTTGGAGTTTCACCATCGCCGTATTGCCATTAATTTCCACAATGACAAAGTCTTTTTGTTGCTGACTGGGCGGCAAGCCGCGCCCGTATCCCTTTCTTGTTGCGTCAATTAATTGTTCTGCATCCATATCCACAAAGGACAAATCACCCGATTGCCGGTCTGGAATCAGCGCCCGCTTTGCTAATTTGGGGTGAACGGCGCGGGCCATTCTGGCAGCATCCCCAGTGTACCAGCCTTCCGCATAGTCCAGAACGGTACGCCTTATGGCCAAGCTATCGGTAGCGGTTTGAGCCAATAATGATTCAGGAACAAGGAAGGTGGTTAAAAAAAACAATATGGATACTTGTTTCATCATTTTCAGATTTCGGGTGCGATGTAATGGAGGTAAACGTACACCAACGGCATGGCAAACAACAAGGCGTCTAACCTGTCTAAAAAGCCGCCATGTCCGGGTAAAAGGCTACCAGAGTCTTTTGCTTTCACAGAGCGCTTGAAAAGGCTTTCCACCAAGTCGCCGAATTGGCTGAGGATTCCGCATATTAAGACTATGACGACCACGTCGGTCCAGTCTAAAAAGGTGATTACCCACATCTTCATGCCGACAGCTACGAGGGTGCATCCAATAAGCCCACCTGCAGATCCTTCCCAAGTTTTTTTAGGGGAGACCCGTTCAAACAGAAGGTTTTTACCAAATGCCCTGCCAACATAGTAGGCGGCGGTGTCTGTTGCAGCCACCATAAGAAATACGGTTAACAATAGCCAAAACCCTTGTTCATCCGGATTTTTAATGATCATAAGATCGGTTCCGAAACGCAAATGGAGGGCATAGTTTAGAAACAAAACCGGATAAATAACCCCGAAAATGGTGGCCGAAACATTTTGAATCGGTTGGGGATGGTTACGGAAAAGTTCAATGAGGCTGATCAGGAGGGCGCCTAAAACCAAGGTAAGTAAAGGATCATGTTTAATTACCGTATTTAAGGTGATCAATATACCAATCAAAGCGCCAATGCTTTTGTGTGGATGAATACCTGCATCCTCAAAAAGCCGATACAATTCAATCTGTGCCAGCAAGCCGACAACCAAGACCACAATGGTGACAAAAGGGCCACCAAGGTACATCAATGGGATGATAATGGCAAAACCGATAATTGCGGTGATAAAACGAGACATATTAATGGGGGGTCTTACATACAGAATAACCAATTAATATACGCACATTAATTGCTACAAAGTGGTTTGATCATAGAATACATCGGTTCTTAAGACGGTTTTAATGCCGCTTCGTACAATGCCTCCTTCGTGCATCAGCCAATGCGGATAAATGAGGGCCGTACCAGAGGTTGGTTGAACCGAAAAGTCGGGAAATCGGGTTTCGCCCCCTTCGCATTGGTCATCTAAGTATAAAACCAGACTCAGAAACGTCTGTTCTTTTGGGTTTCGGATAAATGGGTGATCAAGGTGGGGAGCAAAGCGATCCAAGGCGCCATACCGATAAAACCGGAATCGCTCATTTACGGCTTTGGGACGCCATTGGTGTGGTTGGGGTGGCAAATGAACAGCCAATGTCCCGTTTAGCCATGCAGAAAGCGGTTGCAAATGAGATATAACCCTTGTTGTTAACAAAGAAGCCCATTCATAGGAAACTCCCATTGCGCGGGTACGAACTTCTGGAATAAGGGGAGGCTCATAGACCTGTTCTTTAAAACCAAAAGATGCCGCCAGTGATCGTAAGTGATGAACTTCCTCCGCATGAACCAAGTCCCGGATCTGTAATACATGCGGGCTTAAATACTCGAACATGTTTTTAATACCAAGATACTGCACAACGTTGTATTGTGTAAAACATTTACCCCATTATGGCACCATCTTTTTGAAGACCGTTTAGGTGATGTTTGCATGAATTGTTTTCTGAAAAAATTGACTATGCGGAAGGTCTCGTGGAGTGATTTGAAGCGCAAGCAGCGCCAAAAGGTTGGCTAATCGCCTCAATAAACACTAAGCTACCCGAAGCACCAATACTTGTTGGGCAAAGAGAATTAGACGACTCCCAACCTTATACACAGCCCAAAATGGTTGGGCGTACACCAATCTAATTATCAGAACATAATATTTTGGTTCAATGATGGTCGTCTGGACATGGAGAAAGGAGAAAAGGCACCAAGAGGCCACCGTTTCCACAGAAAGATGGTTCTATGCGATAGACAATAGGTGTACGTGCGCCGCCTTAACGCGTAACGACCACCACGTCAGAAATGAGAAATATTCCTCCATAGGTCACAAGTAAAGGCTTGATAATGGGAATTAAAAGGTTCACTTCCTCTTCTGTACACAATGTGAATAGGTAATCATTACCAGAGGTACCCACCAAATCGTCATCATAAGCCATGCCACGTGTCCCTTTTCCCACCGAGGCATGAATAACCGTATAGCCGCGAATGCCGTTCTGGTCTAGAATAGACATGAGTTCCGGCAACTTAATGGAAGGGGTGATAATTTCAATTTTTTTGATTGGTTTCATAACTGCGAAATTTTAAGGCCAAAGAAAACGGATGACTCCTAAATATATAGGAAGGCCTACCAATATGTTAAAAGGGAATGTAACAGCAAGGGCCATCGTGACATAAACCCCCGGATTGGCCTCTGGAACCGATAGCCGTAAGGCAGCAGGTACAGCAATGTAGGAGGCACTGGCGCACAGGGTTGCAAAAAGCAACGCGTCACCTGCATTCATGCCACTAAACCAAGCAACCATAATGCCAAGAATCGCATTGGGAATGGGCATGAGTAGGGCAAAAAGAATGGGCACACGTCCTAATTTCTTAAGCTGCGCAAATCTTCGCGCACTTACCAAGCCCATATCCAATAAGAATAGGCATAAAATCCCTTTAAATAAATCATTCGTAAAGGGCTTAAGCGCAGCCTCGCCTTCTGCACCTGTGATAAATCCGATTAGAAAGCTGCCGATCAATAAAAAAACGGAACCGTTGAAAAAGGCTTCTCGAACCAGCTCAGAGACAGACTCTTCGTGTACTTGTTGGGCTTTAGAACGGAATTTACGGTATAAAAACACCCCTGCCAGAATAGCAGGAGACTCCATTAGGGCCATTGCGGCAACCATATGACCGCTGAATGGAACCTCTAACCGGGCCAGAAAGGAGGTGGCGGCAATATAGGTTACAGCGCTAACAGATCCATACGCGGCTGCAATCCCAGCAGCATTTGGCACGTCCATTTTTTGACGTAATATGAAAAAAGAATATATCGGGATGATCGCAGAAACGGTCATAGCTGCCACAAGGGTCTTGAAAATCTGAATAGAAAGCCCACTATGGGCCAATTCTACTCCGCCTTTAAAGCCAATGCTTAGCAATAGATACAGCGAAAACAACTTCGGCAAGGGAGCAGGGAAATCTAAATCGGATTTGACCAAAATGGCGAGAACACCAAGGAAAAAAAAGAGTACCGGGGCGTTCAGTAGATTCGATAAAATTAATTCTACGCTCATACAGGCAATGATGAAAGGGTTGCACGCAGGGAAAGGGTAGGTGACCCAAAATACAAAAAAACGTTGAGTCCGAGATTATGAAATGATGAGAAGGGATAGTTTTGTCATTAAGTCCTGAATGGCGTGGTAAAGTTGTGGGCCGGGTTGATAATAAAGTGGGTCTGAAACATAAAAAACTTTAGGGGGTGTTTGTTGCACCAAATCAGATTGACCAGAAAGCCACTCGCTATAAGATACAAAACCAGTATTTTCAGATTCGTTTATAGGGATGAGGAATACGTCGGGCAAAAGTGGGTTACCATACGTTTGTATGAAGGGAATGCCGCCTGCATGTTCGATGAGGTCATGAATCCACCCAGTTTCATATGTCAAGGGGGTAAAAGACGACACCAAAGCCACGCTCGGCGCATGGTGTGGCCTTTTTGGATTGATGCCCCTTTGTAACTGTGTGTGCCTTAGATGTTCTTCGGATTTTGCCACGCATTGAAGTGCTTGGGGCAATTTTCCAGATACTTTCCCTAATTTTAGGACATAATCCAATACCTGTTTCATCGTTTTTGGCGCAAAGACCAAAACTGGAACTCCGGTAATATCGTAAGGAGCAATCACAAGGTCTGGTTGATGTGCTAAGAGTTGTTCTGCGTGGGGCGCAACAATGGGAAGCGATGAAACTTCGGGTTGGGTATGATCGGAGGAGCATCCTACCAAATTTGGAACGGCCTCTAAGGCAATCAACCAATCTGTAGCCGCTGGAACAAGGGAAATCAGGCGCATGTTTTTATATGGAATGGATCAAGAAGGGAGCAAGGTAAATCTTGAATAGTCTCGCGAAAACGAAACTTCTAACTTCCGCAACTCCCCACTCAACTTGTTTTTGTAAATCGGTAGTGAGCAATGTACAAAACAACAGTTCATCTTTCTCCAACTGCTCTAACATAAACTGCGGAACGATTGGAAGTAATTCTGTAAATATTTTTAGTAGGTCTATTCTCTTTTATGAAAAAGTTATACCTATGCAAGTAATTTTATGTAGAGTCAAGATTTTGATGGTACTGCAAATTATGCCTGCTCAAACTTTACGAATGCTGTTATGAAGGGAATTAACAACATATTTCTCGTCATATTCAACTCTATACTTTCTTAGAAAGGCACGATACTCATCCTTAAATGTTTTCTTACTGTGATGTTCGTGTTGATTGGCGATGTATGAAATCACCCTATCTACTTCTGAAGGGTTAACAGAAAAAGCTCCGTAACCATCCTGCCACTAAAAGTTTTCGTAACCTGTTCCCTTTGTTTTAATCCATTTGGAGGAATGTGATTTTAGCACTATCATCATTCTTTTTTATATATTGATCAGAATTTTGAACCACCTTTAACCTTGCAACAACATGAAATGGTGCCTTCTTCTTCTCGGCCTTTTGTCAGTGAATTGCAACCAAGCCAACACGTCCAAGTCCGTTGGAAAAGTAAAAATAAAAGTACCAGAAGGCTTTGACATAAATGTATTTGCAGACAAGATGATTAATGCGCGTTCCATGTCTCAGTCTCCTGATGGAACGCTGTTTGTGGGGACAAAGTCCGAAGGTAAGGTTTATGCCCTGCGCGATGAAGATGGCGATGGAATTGCAGAAAAGCGGTACATCATTGCCAAAAACATGAATACTCCAAATGGAGTTGCGTATCACGACGGCGCATTATTTGTAGCCGAAATAGACAAAATCTGGCGGTTCGATCATATCGTTTCCCGCCTCACCAATCCTCCGGAACCTGTTTTAGTGACAGACGAACTACCGGATGAGACCCATCATGGTTGGAAGTTTATTGCGTTTGGACCAGACAAGAAATTATATGTGCCTGTTGGCGCGCCCTGTAATGTTTGTAAAGAAGACGATCCTGTTTTTTCCAGCATTCTACGCATGAATCCAGATGGAACGGGCCGCGAAATTTTTGCAAGTGGCGTCCGGAATTCCGTTGGTTTTAGTTGGCATCCGGTTACAGACCATCTATGGTTTACGGATAACGGGCGCGATATGCTGGGAGATGACCTGCCACCCGATGAACTAAACCATGCTCCTGCGGCGGGCCTGCATTTTGGTTTTCCTTTCTGCCATGCAGGAGAAATCAATGACCCAGAATTTGGGAAAGAAAAACCTTGCGGCCCATCCTTTACTCCGCCCGCCAAAAAACTCGGCCCTCATGTAGCGGCTCTTGGGATGCGGTTTTATACAGGAAGCCTTTTTCCAGAAACCTATAAGAACCAAATATTTATAGCAGAACATGGTTCATGGAATCGAAGCAGCAAAATTGGTTATCGCATCTCTCTTGTCCGTTTAGACGAACGGGGTCAGGCACTTTCTTACGAAACTTTTGCCGAAGGTTGGTTGTCGAATGATACCGTCACCGGACGCCCTGTAGATGTACTCGTTTGGCGGGATGGCAGTCTATTAGTCTCCGATGACTTTGGAGGTAAAATTTATCGAATAACGTGGCGTGGATAATTCATCCAGCCCAAGCCTAGTTTCTAAAGCCCAAACTCCGCCTTTACTTCGGCAAAAGCCATCAGGGCCAAATCAAGGTCTTCGCGGGTGTGGGCCGCAGAAACCTGCGTGCGAATCCGCGCACTTCCACGAGGAACAACCGGAAAGAAAAACCCAATTACATAGATGCCTTTTTCCAACATCCGGTTGGCTACCTGTTGCGAGAGTGCGGCATCACCTAACATCACAGGGACGATAGGATGAACACCGGGAATGATGTTTAGTCCAATTTTTTCAAGGCCTTGCCTAAAGTAAAGTGTATTACTTTCTAAACGATCCCGAAGCGCAGTGGATGTTTCCAAAAGATCAAGCACCTTCAGCGAAGCCACTGTAATGGCTGGTGAGAGTGTGTTGGAGAATAAATACGGGCGCGACCGCTGGCGAAGTATTTCCACAATTTCCTTCCGACCACTCGTATAACCCCCACTTGCTCCGCCGAGCGCCTTACCAAGCGTGCCTGTAATAATATCCACCCGATCCACCACCCCGCAATGCTCGTGTGTCCCCCTACCAGTTTTACCCATAAAACCGACGGCGTGGCTATCATCCACCATAACCAAAGCATTGTATTGATCGGCCAGATCACAAATGGCGTGTAAATTCGCAACAATACCATCCATCGAAAACACGCCATCGGTTGCAATGAGTTTAAAGCGTGCATGACTGGCTTCTTTTAATTTTGCTTCTAGATCATCCATTCGGTTGTTTTCATACCGAAAGCGTTGTGCTTTGCAAAGCCGAATACCATCAATAATACTGGCATGGTTCAATGCATCTGAGATGATCGCATCCTCTTCGCCCAAAAGCGTCTCGAATAACCCGCCATTGGCATCAAAACAGGAAGAGTATAAAATGGTATCTTCTGTTCCCAGAAACTGAGAGATGCGGTTTTCCAATGATTTGTGGATGTCTTGTGTGCCACAAATAAACCTTACTGAAGCCATGCCATAGCCATGTGCCTCCAAACTTTCCTTGGCGGCGGTCATCACTTCGGGATGATTTGCCAATCCTAAGTAATTATTTGCACACATATTCAATACTTTGCGTCCATCGATCGTCGTAATATGGTTGCTTTGCGGGCTTGTAATGACCCGTTCCCGTTTAAACAATCCGGCATTATCTATTTCGGCCAGACTTTTTCTCAGGTGTTCAAGAAATGCTGTTCGCATGTTATGCCTCCCAATTAAGTATTACTTTTCCACTCAGACCAGCTTTCATTAAGTCGAACCCTTGTTGAAATTCGGTATAATGGAAACGATGAGTAATAATCCCAGAAATATCTAACCCACTTTGAAGCATTGCTGTTGTTTTATACCATGTTTCATAGATTTTACGTCCATAAATACCCTGAATGGTGATGCTATTAAAAATTACCTTATCCCAATCTATGGTGGTATGATTTGGCAGAATACCCAGAAGGGCAATTTTACCACCGTGCATCAGGTTATCCACCATCTGCGAGAATCCGGCAGGGCTTCCACTCATTTCTAAGCCGACATCGAACCCCTCGCGCATACCGAGTTCTTGTTGCACATCGGTTAAACTTTCGGTTCGTACATCCACAATCCGGGTGGCGCCCAGTTTTTCAGCAAGCGCCAAACGGTACGGATTGATGTCTGTGACCACCACATGACGTGCTCCGGCGTGTCGGGCAATTGCAGCCGCCATACATCCGATGGGGCCAGCACCCGTGATCAGCACATCTTCTCCTAATAATTCAAAGCTTAGGGCGGTATGAACCGCATTCCCCAGCGGATCAAAGCAAGAAAGGACATCGAGGTCTATGCCCTCGGCAGCATGCCAAACATTTGCCGAAGGGATGGCAATATACTCTGCAAAGGCGCCAGTACGGTTAACCCCTACGCCCAAAGTGTTTTTACACAAATGGCGTCGGCCTGCCAAACAATTTCGGCAAGTACCACAGACGATATGGCCTTCTCCCACCACCACCTCTCCTACAGAGAAATGCTCCACATTGTCGCCGCAATCTACGATACGTCCCACAAACTCGTGTCCGATGGTCATGGGTGGTTTTATGGTGCGTTGCGCCCATTCATCCCATTTGTCAATATGCACATCGGTCCCACAAATTGAAGACTTTATCACACGGATCAACACGTCGTTATCCCCCATATGGGGCTTTTTCACCGTTGCAAGGGCGACCCCCGGAGCAGCGGCTGGCTTGATGATGGCTTTCATATTTTCAGCACATTGGTTTAACCTGTCCGGATGGTTCCGGCTTTTAGGGAAGATACAACATTTTACAAAAGCGCTTCCAGAACATCTTTGGAAGTTCTCCAGAATGAATAAGGTATGCCTGACAGCAAAAGAAAAAACCAGCCCTTTGGTAAAGAACTGGTTGCAAACTGTATGGACAAGCCTCCCTCTGCTTACCAAAGACCATGAATGCTCAAAGAGCAACGGGCAAATTGGCCCGTTTCCAGCGTTGAAGTCCACCCTGAACGCTCATAACATTGCTATACCCCCATGCCACTGCCTGGCGGGCTGCAGAACCTGCACGAGAACCCGTTTGGCAGATAAACATGATGGGGGTATTGGTGTTGAGCGGTAAGCGTTTAGGGGAGATTTCGCGCAAGGGCAACGCACGTGCTCCTTGAATTTCTCCATGGGATTTCCGGTCAAACTCTTCGCGGATATCGAACAGGATAGTACCGGATCTTAAAAGTTCATAAGCATCGTGTACGGAAACTTCTTTTACCCTAAAAACCGTGAGTTTCAGATTTTTGGGCTTGCTTGGTGGTTCTTTTGTCTTGAACCAATCAAAGATAGACATGGTATTGATGAAGGTTAGCGTGAAGGTATATAAATAGACCATAAATTGGGATTCATTATTAACCGGGTTTACGAGCTTGTAAAACCCCGTATCGCAACAGTCTAGTCCGGTGTCCTCTCCATAAGAACCGAAGTACCGGAAGATGCCGGACAAAAGGCCATCCGGAATGGGTAGCGAGTTTAAAGCTACGCCAGCGCAGTACAGGGCGCATAAAAGAAGTGCCAAAAGGCGAAACTGATTCCGTCCAATCTTCGGTCTGCACATCCATTAGCCCTACGGTTTTGGCATGGGCAGCATATGCAGAAAGGGTTTCAAATGAGGGAGCAAAAAAACCCTTAGACAATTTATCCAAAAGCCGCTGATCAGAACGGGCCAATTGCGTGCGGGCTTCTCTGCGTGTCCACATGGACATCAGCAACATACCACCGGGCGAAAGCATTCTTGCACAGGATTCCATAAATTTCCGTTTATCAGCCGCATGTTCTACGCTTTCTATCGCCCAAACAAGATCAAACTGGCCAGGTAAATAAGGAGGGTCCAATGCATCTCCTACATCGAACCGTACTTGGCTTGCAAAACGCAACGAGTGGGCGCGTTCTTGTGCCCGCTCCGCTTGGCGCTCACTGATTGTAAGGCCCGTTACAAACGCTGCATTTAATTTTGTCAGCAAATATATACTGCCCCCTCCAATCCCGCATCCCAAGTCTAATACCATTTTTGCTTGTGAGACCCCACCCCAATTCAGAATGCGCTCCATCATCCGTTCTTGTGCCGTTGCCACATCTGTACGACCTTGCTCAGTTGGGTCAAACCACGCTTGGTGCATGTGTTCACCATATACCCCTTCCCAAACCGAGGAAGTTGTATCATAAAATTGCGCAATTTGCCGATTTATTGGTTCATCGCCCATGCTCAAAAGGATAAGCGCGTTTAAACAAATACACCCACCAAGTCGGTAGGGGGGCAGATGACGCTCCTAAATAAGATTAGGGCGTTTATTGAAAAAACTGACAGAAGGTAAAATACGGGATATGGGCCTTATTCCCAACTCCAAAACATGCTTTTGGGCCTAATAGACCTCAATTTCATCTGTGAATATCCATGCTTTTTCCCCCTCCCCCGGATGTCCAGGCGGACAAGTTCCGATATTGGTTGCACGGACGCGAATATATCGGGCTTGACTTTGAACGTCTATTTGAAAAGGAACTGAAGCCGCAACCCCACTTTCCCCTTCTTCACGGTAGGAAAGACCCGGCAGTTCCCGAAAATGCTGACCATCTTCCGAGAGAGCAAAAACGACCTGACGTGGCAGAAAAACCCAATTTGCCTCATCTTTCAAAAAGTGCATCGTCACCGACTGGATAAGTTGTTCAGCACCAAGGTCTATGGTTATTTCCAGATCATCCCCCAAAAAACCTTGCCAACGGACATCCTGCACCAAAGAATACGCTTTTTCGCCATCCACCAAAGCCGTCAACCCACTACCCGGATATTGTGGACTAAAGGGCCTTGTATAGGTTGTGTTCCGCATCAACCCTTTATGAACCGTGATGGATTTCTTCGTTTCGTTCACCAATAGACCATTCATAACCACACCACTCCGTAAAGTCATACTTTGTGTTACGGGGATTGGTGCAAGATAAAGAGGACTGTTTTCTTCGGGCGTCGTGCCGTCGGTGGTATAAACCAAGTTACCTTGTCCCAAGACAGATACTACTTTAAGTGTAAGTCCACCTGGCTCTGGTGTTGGTTGCGGAATAATCTGCGGATCAGGATGTAGCTGAACCAGATCGAACCAAGCTGTTCCGGCGGAAGACAACGATAGAAACGCGGTTTCGCGAACAAACCGGACACTGTCTTCGGGCAAACGGATGGGCATCACATATTTTTGCCATGACGAAGAAAGACGAAAAGGCTGTACTTTTTCTCCCATTCCCAAGCGGAACATACCTCCATTGCTCGTAAGGCGATCACCTTTCGCCCATATACTGAGCAGATAACTTTGTCCACGTTCAATTCTGATGGGAAAAAAGCGAAAAGTCACTCCTTTTTCAGTTTTTGGGGTAGTAATCCTAAACGACCGATCCCCGTGGAGGGCGGTTCGGGTATCGAGAAAATAGGGGCTGCCTCTTTCTTCGCCCACTTGTGCGTACAACGCATCCGGAGTTGCGGGATTGGTTGCTGTTTCAAAACTTGGGTCAACCATAAGGTTGCCCGGATGAAGTGCTATCTGTTCCGTTTTCTCGGCTAAAGGCAGTAAATAGGCACGGGTTCCATAAGCATCTATTATGTCTTCCAACACGGCATCCCGAAATAACACTTCGCGATGGGCAAACAACACCTTGGCTTTTCCATTCCAGATAATTTGGGGAATTCGAATACTCATATTTTTTGGTTTATTCTCCAAATTCACGACCATCACCAACCATTGTCCTTGATGCCGGATCGTTCGGATGGCCAATTGAGGATCTTGGGTTGCGACCTCGGCAGACGGCAGATCGGAGAGTAAAAACGGTGTTATTTCCATTACTTCTCGTGCCACAGCTCCTGCTTCGCTCCAGACATCGGTGGATTTGGGAAAGCCATTCAACCCGTGCCGGATAAAGTACTGAATACCCGTTGCGCCACTTATTAGGGCTAAATACGTCATGGCGCGTAATTCTTGGCGGGTAGGCTCGCGCCGCCACCACTCTCCTCCGCCAAAAGACTGTGGTACAATCCAAACGGGTTTTTGATATCGGAAGTCCCGGATGAGTTTGTCGGTAAAATCCCGTACCTGTGTGATGGGTTGGTTGGGAATGGGATAAGGGTCTGCCATTACGATGTCCATCGCATCAGCATATTCGATAGGTTTATTTACCTCATTAAATACAATAGAAACAGGATGATATGGATCAATAGATTTAATAAACTGATACAGTTCTTCGAGTGGCTCTGGTGGTATTTGAACCGCAGAAGGTTCATCAGCAACATACCATCCCAATAAAGCCGGATGTTTCCGGAAGGCCTCGATTTCGGCCCGGAGCAGTGCTCTTTTTTCTGCTGCCGATGGCGTATTTCCATCCAGACCTACTCCACCACCTCCCGCCACCGATAGCAAGTTGTAGTGTACTTTCATTCCGAGTTGGGCGGCACGGTCCATATATGCCTTACGTTCTTCGCGGGTTGCCCGCTCAATTTTCTGGTATGGCGAGATCATGTTGAAGCCTTTTACGGCTTCCTCCTCGGCCAAAGTGGGTTGTACGGGTGAATATAGATAAAACCCAAACGGCAATATCGGTAGGCCCTCGCTCCAAACGGCGCCTGTCAGACGATCAATTTGGACTGCATTAGGCTCATAGGGCAGCTTGGTCAACATTGTTTTACGAACCAGGCGGCGGCGGTCTGCAAGGGTAATTGTGACATTTAATTCCGTTTTTGTTGCGGGAGAATTCGCCAATGCCAAACTTACTTGTAATACCTCTGGCCGAATTCGCTGCGAACCACGAGACAAAACCCGTCCTTCTGCCACAACCGATACTGTTTGAATCTGCACCGTTGTATCCGGCATTACCACCAATAAATGGCCTTCCGGCTCGTTCATATAAAACGAATAACGTGTAAAGACCTGTAAAATAGGTTCGGTGGAGGATTGAGCCAATGCGGCCCCACCGTAGAAAAGACAAAAAAGAATATATTTAAACACGTGAATTACAAAAGATAGTTGGTAAAAAGGCTGGTGGGTTTTGATGCCCAAAATAGGGGATCAGTAAAATGGAATATCGAGTAACCATCAAATATACAATCCACAACAGCACGATTCTGATTACAGCCCTAAAAAAACAACATGTTTTCTTTATTTCGTGGTTTCTGCCATATCCAAGAATTGCCCAGCCAGCCTAACCCTTTGCAGCCGGAGATTCTTTTATAGACGTTTCGTTCAACACCCCATGCCTACTTGTAAACGAAGGCCATGCCTTAGCCTAAAATGGATAAAGTGATTCCACCATTAAAAGGTCTTTGCAGAAGAAAAAATGATCCTGTCGGATTTTCCCTCCCTTAAGGTCGTATTCATCCCCAATGCACAGCATTAATATTCATGTGGGTTAAACATTGAGCACTGTCACATTTCAGAAGGCTCGATCTCGAATGACTAAAGTGGTGAACTGTTCATCACGTAATCCTATCTCGAGCAATCACATCCGCTCAAGTAGTAAGTTAGTGGGAAAGGCTGTTCTTTATCGGGCAGCCTTTTTTTTTGGGGGGAGGTTATGCTTGGATACCCGTCGGTGTCACATATAAGACACTTCTCTTAAAGGACCTTTCCTGATTTGAATCAAGTGGGTTAAGAAGTCCGGAGCCGCTTTGGTTTCGGACTTATTTTTTACCTTTAACCAAGATTCGCAAAACCTGATCACGCCGTTGATTACTTTTAGGACATGGACAAAGATTTTAAGAAATGGCCGGGAGTTTCTATCATTATCTTGAATTGGAATGGACGAGGATTGATGGAAACCTGTCTACCCACTGTTTTGCAGACGGATTATCCGGCATATGAAGTGGTGGTGGTGGATAATGCCTCCACCGATGATTCGCTCGATTGGTTGCTTCGCACGTATCCACAGGTAAGGCTTATCGGAAACCCAGAAAATTGGGGCTATGCACGGGGCAACAATGTGGCAATCTACCAAACAGAGATGCCATTTTTGGTATTGCTGAACAATGACGTTGAAGTACACCCGCAATGGCTTCGAGAAATGATGACGGTGATATACCGAAGCCCAGATATTGCCGCAGTTCAGCCAAAATTACTCCATTTCCAAGACCGAGGGCAATTTGAATATGCGGGAGCTGCTGGTGGCCATTTGGATGATCTTGGTATTCCGTTCACTCGCGGACGTATTTTATCAGTCATGGAACAAGACGAGGGCCAATATAACGTTGAATCAGAAATTTTTTGGGCATCCGGAGCAGCCTTGTTATTACGTCGGACGGCCTTGGCACAATCTGGTTTATTGGACGAAGCATTTTACATGCACATGGAAGAAATTGATCTATGCTGGCGGCTAAAACGTTCTGGATTCCGAATTATGGTTGCACCCAAAGGAGAGGTTTATCATATTGGTGGCGCCAGCCTGCCACACGGAAGTCCGAAGAAATTGTATTATAACTTTCGAAATAGTTTATTGATGCTCTACAAAAACCTACCCAAACGGCGTTTCTACCTCGTTTATCCATTTCGTCTTTTTCAAGACACATTGGCGTTTATCAGGTTATTGTTTTCCTCGCGTGCAGAAGCAATGGCTGTTTGGGCGGCACACCGAGACTTTCTAAACTTGCGTAGGAACTATTCACCACCAAGTACAAGCGAAAGCATTGTATTGCCCTCTTTGCGAGGCTCGGTTTTATGGGATGCTTTTATCCGGCGGCGTCAAACGTTTGCTTCAATCCCACGATCGCGCTTTAGGCTTTAAATTATGGTCTCCTTAAATTTGTTTTTATCGCCCCGTACTATAATTTGGGTACACTTCAAAAGGGTGCATTTCAAAACTTCCCGACAGGCGAAACGACAGCTCCGTAGGAGGGTATGATCGAAGTTTATTGATTTTATGCCGCCCCGATGGGGCTTGTACAAAAGGTGGTTTGCTTCGTTCTCTATTGTGATGTCGCTCCTATGGGGCTTTTTTTTATGTACGTCACAACTTTCTCACACGGTAGGCAAAGATGTCGCCTAATATAAGTGTGTCGTATGCCTATTGGCATTTTTGAAATGCACCCCTAATAATTTAATAGTCGCAAACGGAATACCCTCTTGCAAAAAATGTTGTCCAGCCACAGGAGCCAGACAACATTTTCATTCTTAGGATAGGTATTGATATTAACCTTTAACTGAACCCAGCGTGAGTCCCGATATCAGATAGCGGCTTAGCGCGAGGAACAAAACGACCACCGGAACAGAGACCAGCAACGCGCCCGCAGCATAAAGGCCCCATTGCGTCTGCATTTGCCCCTGAAACATTTTCAGTCCTACGGGCATGGTAAACATTTCTACGTCTTGTAATACTTGTGCCGCTACGATGTATTCGTTCCATGCAGTCATAAAGGAAAACAGCGCTGTAATCACAAGTGCGGGTGCTGCGAGCGGAAGGATTACCTGATAAAATGTTTGCCAAGGCGTACATCCGTCAATGCGTGCAGCCTCTTCCAAAGCTACCGGAATGGTATCGTAATAACCCTTCATTTGCCAGATACAAAAAGGGAGTGCTGTAGCCGAATAAATAATAATACACCCCAAATAAGAATTGATCAACTTCAAGTTGATCAGCATAATGTACATGGGCAAAAGCAACATCGTGGCAGGAAACATTTGTGTCACCAGCAATCCTTCCATATACGCTTTACGGCCCCGGAATTTGAACCTTGAAATGGCATATCCGGCGGTTGAGGCCAAGGCAACGCCCGTAAATGTGACCACTACCGATACCATAAGCGAATTAAAAAGCCAACGTAAATAAGGCGTCTCGAAGAGTAGCTTCTCATAATTTTTTAGGGATGCCCCTTCCGGAATAAACGCCAACGAGGTAGAAAGCAGTTTATCGGACGGGCGCAACGAAATGGTGATGATTTGAGAAAGCGGGTATAATGCAATAAATGCAAAAAGCATCAACACGCCATATGCAGCAATCATCGAAAGAATACGTCTGGTATGCGGATTCATTAAAGACCTCCTAAGATCAATAAACTTCATTGGATTGCGCTTTACGCAGCACCAGCCGATTGAAGGTGAACAAAATCATGAATATTACCATCGAGAATGCAGCAGCCCATCCAAACCGGTACATATTAAATGCGGCTTTATAGACGTAAGAAACCAAAATGTGGGTCTGATCATTGGGTTCTCCGGAGTTAGAGACCAACCAAACCACATTGATATTATTAAACGTCCATACAGTGCCAAGTGTAATGGCGGGTAACATAACAGGTTTGAGCAAAGGAGCCGTCACAGCCCAAAACTTGCGCCACGCCGAGGCGCCATCCACATCTGCCGCTTCGTATAACTCTGCCGGAATGGATTGTAAGCCACCCAGAGCAACCACCATCATAAACGGAAATCCGAGCCAAATATTGGTAATAATGACCGCCAGGAATGCCTCGAAGGGCGAAGTAAGCCAAGTTACCCCCGTTTGCGAAAGCCCAAAATACTTAAGCAACAGGTTGATTGCACCATACTCATAGTTAAACATGCCACGCCATGTAAGGGCCACAATATACTGGGGCAATGCCCAAGGGATAATTAGAATCACCCGCCAGATGGGCTTTAATTTAATAAACTTCTGGTTGAGGACCACGGCCAGAAAAACCCCAATCCCCACATGGAAAATCACGTTTACCGCCGTCCATATGACGGTCTTAAGCAAAATTTCCCAGAAAAGAGGTTCCCGAAAAACAGAAAGGTATTGCTGTAAGCCGATGAGCCGCCAATCTTTAATGTGATAGATGTTCGCATTGGATAGCGACAAAAACACATTATAGAAAAACGGATACGCTACAACGGCTAGTACCAAAACCGTAGCAGGCCCCATGAGGAAGACAAGGAACCAATTGTAGCGCGCCTTTTCGCTTAGGTTAAACATGAAGTGTTGGATTGATGCTGAGCAAGGATAAAAAAAACTTATCTACTTCAGAATGTTTTAAGGCTTTCTAAGTATGAAGACAATTGTAAGGCCCGGGATTTGACGACATCTACCCGCTCGCTCATACGAACGGGAACCCACATAGTGCCTTGCGTGGGGTAAAAATCATTGATAAACGCAAATTCTGCATCACGGAATGTGATCCATTGCCGTTGCAAGTTGCGGAGTTTGGTTTGCTGGGCTGGTTTCAGGGTGGCCAAGAGGCCGTTATAAGAGGTGTTCAGTAGGCCGTCCCATGCACGATAGGCTTCATCTAAACACTGGATCATCCCTGCGGTAGAAGGATTTTTTTCCAAACAAGTATTTAATTTGGTATCAATTGGATGCTCGCCTGCTTCTCTGGACAAGGCTGAAGCGGTATCATCGGAACCAGGCGCTGGTTTTACAACAGGTTTAGCCGCTTTGGGAGCAGCAGAAAGTTTGGGGTTAGGCTTCGTGGAAGGTTTATTCGTGCTCTGAGCGAGGAGGGACCCGGAGGCCAAAAACAGAACACAAACCATATTCAAAATAAAACGCATAAAAATAATTATTTAGTTGGTTGTGGGTATGGGAATAAGGGTTTTACAAATACGTGTCTTCAATGAGTTTACTACATTGGGCCTGCATTTCCTTGGCACCTTTACGGGCAGAAATGGCCCCACTCATTACCAATTGATATGGGCCTCGCATACCGTCCCAAATTTGCCGCAATCGCGGATTCGTGGGCGTCGGGCGGCTTTGTTTGTATTGCGCAATAGCCCCTTTGAGTAAAACAGGTGGATTTGCGGTTACTTTGTCAAAAACAGATTTATACACCGGAATGGTCGAGAGTTTATTCACCATTTCCGTTTGTACATCCGCACCAGTTAGAAATGAGATTACCTTGCGGACGTAGGGCATTTTGTCGGGACCAACATTCACATTAATAGAATATCCTTTGGTCATAACCGTTGGAGTTGCCCATAATTGAGTTTGGTTATTAAAGGGCAATTTTGCCAAGCCAAAGTCTAAATTGGCATCTTTGTATCCGCCCCATGCCCACGGGCCATTAATAACCATCCCAGCCTTCCCTTCTTTAAAAAGCGTTTCAGCGGTATCATAATCAATTTCCTTTGGTATGATTTTATGTTTATCCCGAAGATCTAGAATAAACTGGATGGCATTGGCTGTTTTATCGTTGTCTAATGTTGGATTGCCTGTTTTTTCGTCAATCACCCACCCCCCAAAAGCCGTCAGAAAAGGCACAAAGAAAAATGGTTCACGATAATTCCAGACGATGGCGTATTGATCTGGGTTCCCATCCCCATTGGTATCTTTGGTCAGTTTTTTACCCAAGGCAATCAGTTCATCCAAGGTTTTTGGAGGATTTGGAACCATTTTTTTGTTGTAAACAAGGGTAAGGTGGTTGCCCACTTGGTCTGCGACCGACCATTTTTTGCCCTCATACACAGCAGCAGCATCGGGCGTGTATCGGTTCCAAAACGTGGTATTAAAGACACTGTCTAAGGGTTGAATCGTTTTTGTGAGGCTTAAAACGCCAATATTATCCGATGGGCCATAGAGAATGTCGGGGCCGGTTCCGCCCATGGCTGCAATGATGTAATTACTCCGAAGTTCCTCGTTTTCCTTCCACAAAATTTCCACCTGATGATCTTTGTTCAAGGCATTGTACCGCTTCACCTGCTGGATCATCAGGTTGCGTTCAGATAGGTCTTTTTGGTGCCATACACGAATGCGAATAGGCCCATCTTGTTTGCGCGAGACTGTTGAGAAACCCAAAAAAATGAGGGCCGCCAAGACACAAACTCCGATCAGATACTTTAACATAAACAGTTTGTCTTAAAAATGGAAAAACTTCTCTTTTCAAAATCAAGATAATGTTAAGGGCTACGTTTTGAAAGTACAAAAACAGCACCTGATTCTGGAGGAATATGGATGGTCAGCCAGCCATCCCGCAACGAAGCACTAACGGTTTCGCCCGGAGCCACAACAGCAGGTACCTGAATTTTTCGGTAGTCTTTGGCCTGTACCCGGATGGTGTGCGGCGCCTTGCTGGGATTGATCGCGACCACCGCTTGGTTGCCCATAGGATCTTTTCGACCAAAAGCGAACGCAGGTTGCTGGTCATTCACGTAAAGGATCGAAAAATCGCCATTTGAAAATACTGGAAAGCGTTTACGAAACGCAATCATACTTTGATAAAAACCAAAAATAACTTGATCGAAGCGGTTGGGGTCTGGGGTTCGAGCAACTCCACGCGGATCTATGGCTTCGTCGTCATATTCCAAGTCCTCCCAGAGCATGGGCTTTCGGTCATCGGGATCATCCCCACCCCACATACCCGCTTCGGTGCCGTAATAGATCATTGGTGCTCCTAACATGGTGAACCGAAAAAGTTCAATTAGGCGTTGGCGATGCCGCTCTTGTTGTTGGGGTTGCCGAATTTTGTACTGGGGCATCCATCGTGGCGAATTGGCACGATCGTATGGTTCTTTGTCTGCATTTACAATCATAGAGGCCAATCGGTCGGTGTCATGTGAATCCGTAAGGTTTTGCATGGCAAACGGACGTTCTCCCACATACTCCGTCACATGTTTCACAAGCCGTTCGGTGAATTCAGAAGTTTTGATCCGTCCATCAATTAGATAGTCGTGTACGGGAATGGCAAATCCTTCATAGTTCATGCTGGCCGTAAACCCCCCATCGGTCACCAAAGAGTGGGCTTTATGCCAAACCTCGGTGATGGTAATGGCATTAGGGTTCAATTTTCGGACATACGCATTCCAGTCTGTCCAAAACCCCACAGGTACTTCATCTGCCACATCCAAACGCCAGCCATCAATGCCATCTACGGGGTCACCGTCTCCGTTTGGATCCATCCAACGTTTGGTAATCGCAAGAATATGCTGTTTTACTTCTGGATGCAAGTCTTTTCCATCGGGTGTGTCGGCAAAAACAGGCAGTGCCTCTACATCCCACCACCCTTTATATTTAAATTCATTTTCGGGTGTACGTGGGTTATCAAACGATTTAACAATGTACCAATCTTTGTACGGTGATTTCTCTTGTAATTGAATCAGGTTTTTAAACGCAAAAAAGTCACGTCCGGAGTGGTTAAATACCCCATCTATAATCACCCGAATTCCGCGTTCATGTGCTTCTTTCACCAAATGCAGAAATAGCTTATCCGCTGTTGTCCACTTCCAAGTAGCGGGATCTGCCGTTTCCGAAGCAATCAGCGCAAGATCGCCCTCGGGGTCGGGACCAAAATAGGGTTCGATATGGTGAAAAGAGGAAGCATCATATTTATGCATAGACCGGGCAAAAAACACCGGATTAAAATAGATTCCTGTTATCCCCAATTCCGACAGGTACGGCAGTTTTTCCAAGACCCCTTGCAAGTCTCCGCCATATCGTCGCTGAAAAACCATAGGATCATAGAAACTTTTGCTTTCCAGTTCCCAGCCCACCCGTTCATACCAATCCCCTGTCCAGCGTGCAGGCTGCCAAGTGGAAGGTGCAATATCATGGTATTCGATGGATTCGCGAATAGGCTGATTTTTTGAATCACCATCTCGGAATCGTTCAGGAAAAATCTGGTACCAAATAACTTTTTTGGCCCATTCCGGCACTTGGGTTTGTGCAACGAGGGGAAAGGGCAGGCAAAGTAAGAGGAAAAATAACGTTTTCATGGAGTAGTGGGTTTATAGGGCCATGATGGTCATTTAACCAAGGTTAGTTTTTGTGTTTTTACCACATTTCCGGCTTGGAGCCGCGCCACATACAAACCACTTGGCAGGCCGAGTGCATCAAAAATAACCCGATGAGTTCCCGCTGCATACAAACCTTTCGCCACCACAGCCACTTTTCGACCTACGGCATCAAACACTTCAAATACCACATCGGAGGTTCTCGGAAGGCTAAACGAAAGGGTTGTGGATGGATTAAACGGGTTTGGATAATTGGGTTGTAGGGTGAAGGCATCCGGAATATGAGCCGTATCCATTTCGGTTGCCACACGAATAAGACCAGGCTCTGGCGTGGGCAATGGCTGGGTGGTATAAATCCGGAATTCACCCGGCAAGAGCGAAATACCTTCTTGGGTATTCGTTACATTTAGTGCATTCCCGCTAAAGAAATCGTACCAAGTTCCCGTTTGCTGAAAATTGGGGTTTACCGACATCGTAGTCACGCTGAAATTGGCCACAATGGTTGCTTTCATGGTTGGATGGGTCAGGTTTATACGCTTAACGGGTAAGTTCAAGGATTGCGAGACAACGGTTTCGGGGTCATGAAATACGGGATTGGCGCGTCGCATATTAATGATTGCTGCCCATGTTTTGTATAAACGATATCGGGTCTCGTCTTTGGCATAGGTCCAACGTACTGGTTTCTCGCCGGTGCGGCCATTGTAATCTATGGCAAAATCATAGCCCAATTCGCCAAATTGCCAGATCATTTTTGGGCCTGGAACGGTGAAAAACATTGCACCAGCGGCTTTCATGCGCTCAATTGCCACCCACAAGTCCTTGATCTTGTAATCCCCCAGCGCATTACCATACAGTAGGTTTTTGACCATGAGCCGCTCTTCGTCGTGGCTTTCCATGTATGAGATAAGATTGGCTTTGTTCCATCCTCGCTGTCCGAAATAGGCCCATTCAAAATTGGATTTCCCACCATCATGATACCCCATTGTCGCTTCATTAAAGTTTCCATTTGCATTGCCCCAGAGCATCATCCCGGGTTTATCGGCAGTAGTACCATAGTCAGCCAGTTCCTTTTCCTCACGGTTTTCTGCAAAGTGTTCTAAGATGACATAGGCGGTAGGGTCGGTACGCCAGATGGCATCTGCCATTCGTTTAAGGATGCGCACCCGTGAGGCATCATAATTGCCCATTGTCGCCTCGGTACTGACGGTTTGGGTAAACCCTTTTGAAAGATCGAATCGGAAGCCATCTACGTTAAATTCATTGAGCCAATAAGCGTTTGCCCGATCCATCAGTTCTTGCATTTGCCAGGCTTCGTGATTGGCGTCATTAAATACATTATAGGGATGCTTGGCAGTCGTATTCAACCAGTAGTTATCTGCGGTAATGGCTGCCGCAGGGTCTCCTTTCTGGCTTGCATTATATAACCGTGCAAAAGGCGAAGATCCAGTTTGATGGTTATATACGACGTCTATAATCACCGCCATATTCCGTTTATGGCACTCGTCAATCAGTTTTTTAAGGGCCTCCGCAGTACCATAATACTTATCCGGTGCAAAATAGAACTTTGGATTGTAGCCCCAAGATGAGTTGCCGTCAAATTCTTGAACGGGCATTAGTTGAATTGCATTGACGCCCAACTTTTGTAAATAACCAAGGGTATCAATAACCGATTGATAGGAACGCTTTTCCGTAAAATCTCGAACCAGCAGTTCGTAAATCACCAACTCGCTCTGTTTTGGACGTTGATAACCCGTTGCAGTCCAGTTATAAGCTGCCTTATTGGTTTGAAGTACGGAAACGTCATACTCCGTTTTACCATTTGGATATGCCTTCAGGTTCGGATAATTGGAAGAGGGAATAAAGCCATCATTAAAAGGATCTAAGATTTTGGTAGCAAAGGGATCTGCCACCTTTATTTTACCATCCACATAATACTGATACGCATATTCTACACCGGGCGTAAGACCCGTAATTTTTAGCCACCAATAAACACGGTCAACAGCGGTAGAGTCTTTTTTCATCAGATACTCCGGACGCGCTTCCCAATTGTTAAAGTCTCCGATCACATATACATATTCCTTCTTCGGTGCGTACAACACAAAGGTGGCTTCTGTAGGTGCGCCCGAATGGTAATTTACCCCCTCTACCATACCACCCGGACGTGGCGCTTTGGTAACGACGGGTTTTGCCTCCGATTTCAACTCGGCAGTGGCGGTTTTACCGTCGGCATCCGTCAATGTAACTTTAAAACCAGTGCCAGAAGGTAGCGGCGCCGTAGGTACATACCTAAAAATTCCTGTCGTGGCATCAAAATGCGCCAAGCCGTCGGTATAAGCAACCCCGTTTAATTCATAGTCTATTTTAGTAATCGTTTTCGAGGAGAAAAGCCCCACCGAAAATGCCTTGATTTGTCCAGAAGTATTGGCTTCGCGGGCTGGTTGGAAAGCGATTGGGTTCGTGACATCCAAAACCGAATTATTGTTATCTGCTGGATTGGTTTTGGGGTTCAAAGGGTCCGAGATCCAAGAATTACTGGTCCCTGAAGTGTTAAGATGTAGGTGCATCTTATACATATACGATTGCCCAGCGGTAAGCGAAATGGTCTTTTTGTAAAATGCACCAGAGGCATCCAAGTCCATCTGCGACACAGCTCCTGCCGCAATTACACCCGAAGCATTCGGCCCCCAATTATTAAATTGTCCGGGGACAAAAACCCGAACGGGCGGCGCTGCATTAGGCTCTGGAATGTAGCGGAAGGTCACATTGATTGTTTGGGCAGTAAGGGCCCACGGGGCCAGAAGCAATATGCACAAGCCAAGCCAGCGTTTTAGCATAGGATATGGGGTTTAAGATTCTTTCTGTCGAGTGGTTTTTGGTAAATATAAGGTAAAATCGTCTAAAAGAGAAAGCGCTTACACCTATCAATTATGGAGATTGTGACAAATGAAGTAAGCGCTTACATTCTAAATGTACTCAGAAAGACTTTCTCAAACAACTATAGTATATGGAGGGCAGTGGGGCATGGGGGTAGCCACCCGTAATGGGAACTTGGGATACAGTAACCGAATGTCTATGCTGATAATGATGTGTAAAAATCTGTTCTTTTACTTTTCCGAGAAGCGGGATGCTTCTCCTCACTTTTATAGCTTAACCAATTGTTGGTGTAATAAATTTATATCCTACTCCTTTTACGGTCTCAATTCGCGTTTCGCCGATCTTACGGCGGATTTTTCGGACGTGTACATCTACGGTTCGTACCACCACATAGACGTCACTCCCCCAGATTTCTTCCAGTAGTTCATCGCGGGTAAAAACCGTTCCCGGATGAGAGGCGAGTAAAAACAAAAGTTCAAATTCTTTCTTGGGCAGTTTGATAGGTTTTCCTTGCAGGCGAACCACGTATTCTTCTCGGTTGATTTCAATATCCGGAAATTGTAGGACTTGCGGGCCATCCACCAATTTCTGGGTGCGCCGCAAAACAGCCTGCACCCGACTGACGAGCAAACGCGGAGATACGGGCTTGGTTAGGTAATCATCCGCTCCAGCTTCCAGGCCCAATACCTCGCTTTCCTCATTCATCTTTGCTGTAAGCATGATAATAGGCGTATGGGCAATAGGTTCTTCGGCCCGAATGGCCTTGCATACAAAAACGCCATCTAATCCGGGCATCATGATATCTAAGATCACGAGATCGGGCTTTATCTTGCGCGTTTTTTCCAAGCCTTCGGCACCATTAAAGGCCAATTGGGTGGCATATCCGGCTTTGTTGAGGTTATACTTCAGCAATTCCAGTATATCCGGTTCATCGTCTATGAGTAAGATGGTGGCTAACGCGGTATTGTGGGGGCGTGCTGGCATGAATAAAGGGGGTTAGAAGGAGTGGGTGTGCGGCGAAGCAGGACTCGAAGCCGCGCTACCAATCGTGTAAAGGAAATCGGCTTTTGCAAATACGCATCTATTCCACTGTCTAATGCCTCGGCTTCTTGACGAATGGCTTCTTGCGGAAGTGGTAGCCGCGTAGGGCCTACGAGCGCCAATATTGGAATACGATACGCACCCAGTGCAGCCCTAAATTGAGGGACATTCCGGATAAATTCCGGATCAAAAGCCTCCATTTCTAATAAGATGACATAAGGCTCCGATGACCATTGTTCGGGTACTTTCTCTTCTCCGTGCCGGATTTGGTAAAAAACAAAGCCTTCGGCTGCCAGAAACTCGGTTTGTATCGGGTTCCGGAGATTGCGGGCAGGGACATAGAGAATATTTCCAGACATGTATAGGGCTTGCGTCATATTTTATGTGAAGATAGACTTCCGAGATTGCGAAATGATTAGCCACATATTACCCTTGCGTTACCGAACGCCGCATCTTGTTGACGGTAGTCATTCTTGCTTGAGTTTTTGATATATTTCATATGGACTTCTTACCGGAATTATTTGTAAACAACCGCACTTGGGCGACGAGGCTCTCAGAACAAGACCCCGCCTTGTTCGAAAAAATGGCCACACAACAAAACCCGGAAATCCTCTGGATTGGTTGTTCCGATAGCCGTGTACCAGCCAATCAAATCGTCGGTTTGTTGCCCGGCGAGTTGTTTGTTCACCGAAATGTGGCCAATATGGTGCATCATACCGATATGAACTGCCTTTCGGTCATGCAATATGCCATCGAAATGCTGCACATCCGCCACATTATTGTGTGTGGTCACTATGGATGTGGCGGTGTAAAATCGGTGGTAGATTCGACACGCCATGGCCTGATTGACAACTGGCTACAACCCATCAAAGAAGTCTATAAACGATATGAAGCCCTTTTTCCGTCGGATTTATCTCACAAAGACCGGATCAACCGTCTTTGCGAGCTGAATGTCGTGGAGCAGGCGTATAATGTCAGCCAATCTACCGTCGTGCAAAATGCATGGGAACGTGGTCATTCTCTTACCCTACATGCATGGATTTATGGCCTCCACGATGGCCTCCTACGCGACCTCGGCATGTGCATTGCCAGTCAAGAACAAGTGGAACCATTGTATATACAGGCACTCGAATTGCTCGAAGCAGCTAATGTAGTCGTCCCTACCGAGTCTCAGATCAATGAATCACTGATTAAACAAGAATCCCTTTCTACAACCTATAATATTTGACCTATGACCACACATAATCCCCTGATTGCACACAAAACAGCCTCGTCTTCCGAAGACTTCCGTTTGGCACGCCAGCTCATAGAGGACTATGCCCGATTTTTGGATGTGGATTTGTGTTTCCAAAATTTTACCCAAGAATTGGACGGATTGTCCACCATGTATGGGTCACCTAACGGTTGTCAAATCCTTGCCTTCTACGATAATCAGTTAGCAGGTGGCGTGGGGCTTCGGCGATTTGATGAGCGACGGTGCGAAATGAAGCGCCTCTATGTATATCCCGCATTCAACGGTTTGGGAATCGGTACACTATTGGTAGATGCGGTAATTGCAGAAGCCAGACGCTTATCCTATAAACAAATGGTCTTAGATACCATTCCGAAATTAGATACGGCGTTGCAAATGTACTTCCGACGCGGATTCTCTGAAATACCCCCCTATTACGACAATCCGCACCGTCACACAATGAAGGTGTATTTCTTGGCCTTAGAACTCTAAGAATGCACCAAAAAGATCGTCTCTTTATTTTGAAAACAGTTTTTCATTGATCATGCTTGAATCAATTGATGGGAAACTTTATTGGCCTTAGATCCGGTCACACCGATAGCGCTGCAAACGCTCTGAGTAGGCCCTCAAAGCGTTGTATCATCAAAAAAGCTGACAACCCCATTGCGGCGGTAGAAAGAACCAAACTCCACTGGCGGATTTTTAGACGTGTATATTTTAGTACCAAAAAGCCTATTCCCATTGCTATAGATACGATCACCATTTGCCCCACTTCCAGCCCGACATTAAAGGAGAACAACGGCAACAGGATGCTTTCTTCCTCTCCAAGCAAGTCTCGCAGAAAATTTGAAAAGCCCAAACCGTGAATCAGGCCAAACGTAAAAGCCATCGTGTATTTCCATCTGAGTGGGGGCAATATTTCGGTATTACGTGGCTCGGGCATAACCACATTCATTGCGCCAGTGATAAAAATGGTAAGGGGAATGAGAAACTCAATCAGCCCTGCATCAATTTGGACAAGGCGTAAAGTGGCCAATGCCAAGGTTACAGTATGCCCCAGTGTAAACGCCGAAAGCAAAATCAAGATGCGCTTCCAGTCTTTAAAGGTATAAAGTGCAATCAGCGAAATCACGAACAGGATGTGGTCGTAGCCTTGAACATCAGCAATGTGCTCGAAGCCCATCCGAAGCCAAACAAAGAAGGTAGTGAGCATGGGAATCTTTGAAAAAAGTGTACAACACATATAAAGATAAGGCGATTACGTCTGACCCCGTCCATGATCTTTATATTTTTAAAGACCTCCAATGGTTCGTTCCGGATGCTATGCCCCAATCTGTTAATAAATTTTTCATTCTTAACCTTTAAGTGCCATCAGATCGAACAAAGTAATTCTTAAAAAACAGAGGTATCTAAATCTATCCCCCTCATTTATTTAAAGTCCAATATCTGTTACGCGCTCAATACTTTGTGTCAAAAAGCCAGTACACTTTATTTATTTAGGTTATTTTGCAACGTGGGTAAATATTTAAAGAAATGGAAGCGTTTTTTTAATTTTCTTTTTCTGAAAACTTGCTTTAGGATAAATTTTAGCGCTTATTTATCAATACCTGTTATTTTGTTATGCAATATAGATGTATTGCCAAAATAAGTAAAGAGTCGGCCAAATCATGTCGGTTGGTTGGCAGAACGAAAAGACCTCATGAAAACAAAACTTCCAAGTGTACGCGGGCTTTATCATCCCGAATTTGAAAAAGACAGTTGTGGCGTGGGATTCATCGCCCACATTAAAGGAGAAGCCAGCCACCAGATTGTAGCAGACGCCAATCAGATGCTCATCAACATGGACCATCGTGGCGCTTGTGGCTGCGAGGCCAATACAGGCGATGGTGCGGGTATCCTGACGGCCATTCCGGATACATTTTTCCGAAAAGTAACGGCTTATTTGGGATTTGATCTCCCAGAAAAAGGGCGATACGGTACAGGCAACTTTTTCTTTGGGCATATGGAAGGAGAACGTCAACGAATGAAAGACGTTGTGGAAGAGATGGTTGCCCGTGAAGGACTCGTTTTTATTGGATGGCGGGATGTTCCTACCGACCCAGTCCGCGCCGATCTTGGCCCAACCGCTCGCTCACACCGTCCTTATACAGAACAACCGTTCATAGGTGCGCCAACAGGCATGACCTCCGATGCCTTTGAACGCAAACTCTACCATGTCCGAAAGCGCATCACCAATCAGTTAAGGTTGATGGAGGAGGATTTTTATGCGTGTAGCCTTTCTGCCCGCACCATTATCTATAAAGGCCGGCTAACACCCGAACAAGTGGTGTATTATTATCCAGACCTTGCAGACCTTGACTACGAGAGCCATCTGGCGATGGTACATAGTCGGTTTTCCACGAATACCTTTCCCTCATGGGACCGAGCACAACCAAAGCGGATGATGGCCCATAATGGCGAGATCAATACCCTTAAGGGCAATGTGAATTGGATGTATGCACGTCAGGGACAGCTAAAGTCCGATTTAATTGACATCTCTCTTGCCCAACCGATTTGTGAACCCGATACCTCGGACTCTGGGAATTTCGATAACGTATTAGAATTATTAGTACTTAGTGGCCGTTCGCTTCCCGAAGCCATTGCCATGATGATTCCAGAAGCTTGGGAAAATCATGAAGGCATGAGTGTAGCTAAACGTGCATTTTATGAGTATCACGCCCATCTTTTAGAGCCATGGGATGGTCCTGCCTCTATATCTTTTACCGACGGGCGGTACATCGGTGCGGTATTAGACCGGAATGGCCTGCGTCCAAGCCGGTACTATGTAACCAAAGATGACCGAGTGATTATGGCCTCGGAAGCAGGTGTTCTTCCTATAGCCGCTGGTTTAATTCAGGCCAAAGGGCGTTTACAACCTGGCCGTATGTTTCTTGTAGATTTTGAACAAGGGCGCATTGTGCCCGATGAAGAACTCAAAAAGCAACTTGCAGAAGCCCAACCTTACGAATCATGGTTGCGCGACCAACAGATTACCCTCTCTGAAATTGTGGCCACTACCGACTTTGGTACGACTTCAGCCACCGCAGACAACCTCATGGCCCGACTGAAGGCGTTTGGTTATACCACCGAACATCTGAATTTCATCCTTAGACCAATGATTAAAGCAGGCTCCGAGCCACTTTTCTCTATGGGAAACGATGCACCATTGGCGCCATTATCGCACCGAGACCGTTTGCTCTACGACTATTTCCAGCAACATTTTGCCCAAGTAACCAATCCGCCTATTGACTCTACACGGGAATACCTGATCATGTCCCTCCAATGCTATGTTGGACCACAAGGCAATCTATTGGCGCCCACACCAGAATCTGCTCACCGCTTACGGTTAGACGATCCAATCTTGTCTAATGAAGAGATGGCTGCGCTCAAAAAGATGAACCATCGTGGCTGGACTTCTTCTGTGATAGACATCACCTATCCGGTTTCGGAGGGTGTAAGAGGATTGGAGCAGGCCATTGACCGAGTTTGCAAAGAAGTGGAACGTGCCATCTGGCAAAACCATAGCGTCGTAATTTTATCCGACCGTCTTGTTTCGCACGAACGGATTGCAGTTTCATCTTTATTGGCTTCTTCTTCGGTGCATCACCACCTGATTCGTACCAAACTACGTACCCGTGTGGCTTTGATTTTAGAAACGGGCGAAGCACGCGAGGTACACCATCATGCGGTACTTTTGGGATACGGCGCAGACGCCATCAACCCATATCTTGTCTTCGAGTCGGCAATGGCAGAATATGAAAAAGGTGCTTTTGGACCCGAAATGACGGAAGAGGGTGTGGTCATCTCTTATAAAAAAGGGGTGAGTAAAGGTATCTTGAAAGTCATGGCCAAAATGGGCATCTCGACCCTGCAAAGCTATAAAGGTGCACAGATCTTTGAGGCTGTGGGCTTAGACAAAGCCTTGGTGGAAAAAAGTTTTTCAGGAACCATTAGCCGGATTGGAGGCATTTCCTATGAGGAATTGGCCGAAGAAGCCCTGCAACGACATCGGCTGGCATTCCCTGAACAATTGGAGACCTCCCAACTTGATAACCCCGGTGAGTACCACTGGCGCAGTAACGGTGAACGCCATATGTGGACCCCCGAAGCCATTGCACATTTACAAAAAGCAGCCCGAATCAATAGCCGAGACGCATATGATGCTTTTGCACAGGTCGTGGACGGCACACCCGAAAACGCCAGTACCCTACGCAGTTTGTTGCGTTTCAAGAAGGATGTCACAGCCATTCCGTTGAATGAAGTAGAACCTGCTTCCGAGATCGTAAAGCGTTTTGTGACGGGCGCCATGAGCCTTGGCTCTATTTCAACGGAAGCACACGAAACTTTGGCTGTTGCGCTTAACCGCCTCGGTGGAAAATCCAATACAGGCGAAGGGGGTGAGGATTATTTCCGGTTCGAGACCATGTCCAACGGCGACTCAAAACGAAGCGCCATTAAACAAGTGGCCTCAGGGCGGTTTGGCGTGACCATGTGGTATCTGCATAATGCCGACGAACTACAAATCAAAATGGCCCAAGGAGCAAAACCCGGTGAAGGAGGCGAATTGCCCGGACATAAGGTGAGCGAATACATTGCCTCTGTACGTCGTTCCATGCCCGGCGTTGGGCTAATCTCCCCGCCACCCCACCATGATATTTATTCCATCGAAGACCTTTCGCAACTCATCCATGACCTGAAAAACGCCAACCCACGTGCCCGGATCAGTGTGAAATTGGTTTCAGAGGCAGGCGTAGGGACCATTGCAGCAGGCGTTGCAAAGGCCAAAGCAGATCATATTCTGATTTCCGGACACGATGGTGGCACAGGGGCCTCGCCAATCAACTCTATCAAACATGCGGGGTTGCCTTGGGAGTTAGGGCTTGCGGAAACTCACCAAACATTGGTAATGAACGGACTAAGAAGCCGCGTTACCGTCCAAACTGATGGTCAATTAAAAACAGGGCGCGATGTAGTTATTGCGGCCATTTTGGGTGCGGAAGAATTTGGATTTGCCACTGCACCGCTCATTACCATGGGGTGTATTATGATGCGGAAGTGCCACCTGAACACATGCCCGGTGGGGGTGGCTACCCAAGATCCTGTCTTACGCAAAAAGTTTAAAGGACTTCCCGAACATGTGGTAAACTACTTATGGATGGTGGCCGAACACACCCGCGAGATCATGGCTTCGTTGGGTGTAAAATCTATCACCGAATTGGTGGGTAGGGTAGAATTGATCGAAGAAAATCCAGACATTCGACACTGGAAAACCCAGAAAGTTGACTTATCGGCCCTGCTGGTTCCAGCCGAGTCCCTCTATGGCGATATGCCAGTGGTATGCTCCGAACCACAAGACCACGGGCTTATGAAGTCCTTAGACAATACCTTGATTGCCCTCGCTTTCCCTGCTCTGGAGCAGGCTAAACCGATTCGGCTTGCGCTACCCGTAAAAAATACCGACCGTGTGATTGGCGCGATGCTTAGTAACGAAATTGTCCGGCGTTTTGGGGAACCTGCACTACCCGAAGATACGATTTGGATTAAACTGCGCGGTTCCGCCGGACAAAGTTTAGGTGCCTTTACGGTACAAGGGGTTACCTTAGAAGTTGAAGGAGATGCAAATGATTATGTAGGTAAAGGTCTTTCGGGTGGAAAATTGGTGGTTTATCCGGATCGGGTTGCCACCTTCCGGCCCCAAGATCATATTGTGGTGGGCAATGTCTGTTTCTATGGCGCGACAAGTGGAGAGGCTTATATACGCGGACAAGCAGCGGAACGGTTTGCCGTTCGTAACTCCGGCGCAAAAGTAGTAGTAGAGGGGGTGGGCGACCATGGCTGCGAATACATGACGGGCGGTCGTGTGGTGATTCTTGGCCCTACCGGACGCAATTTCGCCGCCGGAATGAGTGGTGGTGTTGCCTATGTGCTCGACCCTAAGGGCACGTTTGAAAGACACTGCAATACCGAGTTGGTAAATTTGGAAGGGGTTACGGAACCGGAAGAACTCATGGAATTGCACGAGTTGATTTCGCGCCATCTGCAATATACCGGCTCCACTGTTGCCGAAGAAATCCTAAACCATTGGCAGGCAAGCGTCAGAAAATTTGTCAAGGTGATGCCAAGAGACTATAAGCAGGTTCTTTCTGCTCTAAAGCAAAAGCAATCTGCTCTTGCCTAAACGCCCTTTACACCAACAGACCAAACGAAAATAACTACATGGGAAAGCCAACCGGATTCATTGAATTTACCCGAAAAACCATCCCGTATCGTCCACCTCTTGAACGGATTCAGGACGCGAAGGAGATATATACCCGCCCTGACGAACCCGCCTTGGTTACACAAGGAGCACGTTGTATGGATTGTGGCATCCCTTTTTGCCATTCTGAAACCGGTTGCCCGGTGGATAACCTGATACCAGAATGGAATGATTTGGTGTTTCGAGGCGAATGGAAAACAGCCCTCGACAGGTTGCATAAAACCAATAATTTCCCAGAATTTACGGGCCGTGTTTGCCCTGCACCCTGCGAAGGTTCCTGTACGCTGGGCATCAATGAACAACCTGTGACCATCAAAAACATTGAGCAATCCATTATTGACCGTGGTTTTGAAGAAGGTTGGGTCACGGCTGTGATGCCCAGATTCCGGACAGGCTTCCGGGTTGCGGTGGTGGGAAGTGGTCCTGCTGGGCTGGCTGCCGCCGATGAGTTGAACAAACTCGGACATACCGTTACTGTTTTTGAACGCAACGACCGAATAGGTGGATTACTTACCTATGGCATTCCAAATATGAAATTGGACAAAGGTGTCGTGGAACGCCGTGTGAGACTATTAGAAGCAAGTGGCGTACACTTTGTAACCAATGCAAATATTGGAGTCAATATAGAACCTCAAACCCTCCTCGAAGCGTTTGATGCCCTTGTTCTGGCAGTAGGCGCCACCCGCCCACGCGACTTATCTGTTCCCGGTCGGGAATTAGAAGGCATTCATTTTGCAATGGATTTTCTGGAAGCCAATACCAAACGGCTATTAGGAGACGATTCAGCCCAAAGTCCTTTCATTACTGCAACAAACAAACGTGTGATTATTATCGGTGGTGGCGATACCGGAACCGATTGTATCGCCACGGCTATCCGACATGGGGCCACTTCGGTTGTCAACTTTGAAATCATGCCCAAGCCACCGCTTACCCGTGCCGAGCACAATCCTTGGCCAGAATGGCCCCGGATTTTCAGGGTTGATTACGGACATGCAGAAGCAGAAGCGGTCTTCGGAGCAGACCCTCGGACATTCGCACTGGTCACAAAAAGCTTTGTAGGAGACGAGAAAGGGCAACTTTCTGGCGTTCAAACCATTGAAGTGGCTTGGGAAGATGGAAAACTGACCGAATTATCGGGAACTGAAAAAACATGGGAAGCCGACTTGGTCTTGCTCTCTATGGGTTTCTTAGGACCTGAAGCCGTCCTTGCAGAGGCCCTTCAGCTCGAAACCGACGCACGATCGAATTTTAAGGCTGCATTTAAACATCATGAAACCTCTGTGCCTGGTATTTTTGCCGCAGGAGATTGTCGGCGCGGACAATCATTGGTGGTTTGGGCCATTCGCGAGGGCCGCGAAACGGCACAATGTGTCCATCAATACCTTAATAATAAGACCGCCTCATTGGTCAAGCCCGCTGAAACCGTCACCATATAACTTCTACGTACTCCTCCAGTCCTCCGCCATCTAAAAATAGGGCTAAGAGCCGCCGGGAAAACCGTCGGCTTTTTTTGGATAGGGAAATCATCAATACCGAATATTTAGGAATCGTAAAAGAAGTAGATCATTGAATCTACCAACTGTATTACATCCTGAAGTTTGTACTACAAAGTTTGAGAATGACTAAATCTACAAGTGAAAAAGCCTTGTGATTCAATAATTTGTAAACGGGTGGTTTAACGCCGTATTTTAGAAATCCACGCCACCACATTTTTAGATATCATGCAACTGGCCTTTAAAGCACAGGGATCCCCTTCCGAAATACTACGGCAGTTGGGGTTTCCCATCCATAAGATCCCGGCTTTTCTTGCTACTCTATCCGACGACCGTTCTCGGATTCAAGCAATCGCTAAGACCCAAACAGAGCCTCTAACGGGCTACTTTGCTCCAGGAAGGTTGGAAGTCTTGGGAAAACACACCGATTATGCTGGCGGGAGCAGCATTGTTTGTGCCGTAGATAAGGGGTTCCGGATGTACGGTTACAAAACCGAAGATACTGTGATCTATCTTCATCATTTGGACGAAAAAAAGAGCCTTTCGATAAACCTATCCAATTGGCCTCAAGATCCTGTTGGCTGGTCGGTATATGCCTTTGCCGTTGTTCGGAGGCTTACTTCCAATTTTGGAAAATTATCTGGCGGGCATCTTTTCTTCACATCGGACCTGCCTCACTCAGCAGGTATGAGCAGTTCCAGTGCTTTTATCATTTCCCTTTTAATGGTTTTGTCGGACCTAAACCAGCTTCAAGATCATCCACTTTGGGTTAGCCAAATCAAGACAAAGGAAGATTTGGCCACCTATGCCAGTTGTATTGAAAATGGCACTAGTTTTGGTTCACTCAGAGGCGAAAAAGGGGTAGGAACGAAAGGAGGCAGCCAAGACCACGTGGCGATTGTATGTAGCCACTCCGGACACTTAAATCATTTTTCTTATGCTCCCACCCGCTTCCAAAAAGCGATTCCAATGCCCGACCAGTTCCAGTTTGTCATTGCACATTCGGGGGTTTTGGCAGAAAAAACCGGAGAAGCCCAATCGCTTTATAATCGTGCTGCAGGCTTGGCCACTGCCCTCGTTGAGATATGGAACAAGCATGAAAAAAGCCAATTTTCCCATATTGGCGCCTTGATCCAAAACCCTACTTTTGACCTCTACACCATCTGGAAACACCTCTTGCTTAAACGTGGAAAGCCATTCTCAGATATTGCGCTCATGGATCGGCTGGATCATTTTATGGTCGAGTCCACGTTGGTGCAGGAAGCAATGAACACCCTTGAACAAGACCAACTAGTGGCTTTCGGACGCTTGGCATTCCAATCACAGCACTATGCAGAACGGTTTCTTCGGAACCAAATTCCCGAGACCAGTTTTCTGGTATCATCCGCCAAACGACTTGGGGCGCTGGCTGCCTCGGCGTTTGGAGCAGGATTTGGGGGGGCTGTCTGGGCAATGGTGCATACTTTCGATGCCCCGATTTTGTTGCAGCAATGGGAAACCGCTTATGCCCACACGTTTCCTAACAGGCTTGCACATTCTCAATTTTTCCCCATTTTGCCAGGCCCACCTTTGTTTGAATTGCCTTTATGATTCGTACCTTTAGGTGTGCTTAATACAAACACTTATATGGGATTTTTTGACTTTATTCGCACCAATCATTCTGCTCCTCTGGTTCAACAATGTCTAGATGATATGCAGGTGATGTTGGAAATTGCAGAAGAAATATTTGCCGCATCCACCGCTTACGCCTTAGATAACCAAACCCTTAAAATTGACCTGAAGGCACGGGACAATGAAATCAACAACCGAGAAATTGGTATTCGTGGTCGGCTCCAAGAGCACTTTCATCAAGAACCCAAGCAAGACATCACCATCGGCCTCATATTAATGAGTATTGTACAAGACGCCGAACGGGCAGGCGATCTGGGCAAATCCATTGCCAAAATGGCGGATTTGGCCCACCGTAACCGTATCGGGACGCGAGTGCAAGAATTGCGTACCATCCGAAATCACATCGCCCGCATGTTTCCACAAATGAAACAAGGGTTTATTGGAAAAGACATTGGGGTCGCACGCGAGGTAATGAATCAAAACATCACCGTTAAAACCCTGACCTCCCAGTTTATGCACCATCTGGCCAATGATTCCGAAATAACAGTAAACGAAGCAGTGGTCTTGGCAGGTCTTGCCCGTATGATTTCTCGCGTTTCGGCTCATTTATCCAACATCATGTCTTCTGTGGTTATGCCGTTTGACCAAATTCGACGCGCTCCCAGTTGGAGTGAGGAGCCTATATGAGCATTCCTCAACGATCATGTTTCTTTCGAAAAGCCTATTTGGGGCTTTTGGCCTTCTTGGCTTCGGCTTGTTCCAACCAGGCTGTCCCACTCCCCGAAGAGGAAGAACCATTTTTTTTCGTTCAAGGTGCCGATGTTTCCTTCCTGCCGGAGCTCAGGTATAGTGGTGTAATAACCCGATTTCAGGAACAGCCAGAAGACCCCTTACTTACCCTCCAACGATCTGGCGTCAACGTTATCCGCCTTCGACTATGGAAGCAACCTACCGAGGCAACCTCTGCTTTTTCGACCGTCAAAAAGCTAAGTTCTGAAGTCAAAAATCTGGGCTTTAAAACCCTCATCAGTGTTCATTATTCGGATACTTGGGCAGACCCTAGTAAACAAACCAAACCTCTTGACTGGAAAAACACCTCTGGTCAGCCGTTGCAAGACAGCGTTTATGCCTATACCCGAAAAATTATGGAGGAAATAAAACCCGATTTTATCCAATTAGGTAATGAAGTAAATGGCGGTTTTTTATGGCCGGATGGAAGTTATGCAAACCTTTCGATATTCAAATCATTGCTCAACAAAGCAGCTTTGGCAGTCCGACAAGTAAATCCTAAAACCAAAATTATTCTCCATTATGCTGGATTCGAGTTTGCACAATCTTTCTTTACAAGATTGTCTGATATAGATTATGACATCATGGGATTTAGCTATTACCCTATATGGCATGGAAAAGATTTAAAGAAATTACAAGAAGGTTTAACAAATTTAACTGCCACAACTCAAAAACCTGTACTCATTGCAGAAATGGCTTATCCATTTAGCTTAGGTTGGAATGATTGGACGAACAATATCGTGGGCCTTGAGTCTCAATTACTCCCTGATTTCCCTGCCACTCCACAAGGCCAGAAAGAGTACGTTTTAGCCATAAAGAACTTACTAAAAACAAATCCGAAGAATATTGGATTTTGTTATTGGGGGGCCGAGTGGGTTAGTTTTAAGGGTAATCGTGCAACGAATGGGTCTTCTTGGGAAAATCAGGCATTTTGGGACTTTAACAATAATAGCTTACCCGTCTTAGAAGCCTACCAATAACATGTTATGCTAAGGAATTTTAAAATAAATTAATATTCTCGTGCCCAATTTGTTGCTTTCTAATTCTATTACTCCATCTAATTGACGAACCAATCCTTTGACTAAATTCATTCCAAGCGTCTGACGATTAAATAAGTGAACATCATCCGGAATACCAACACCATCGTCTGTTACATTTAGATAATAGTGAGATTCTTTCTTGTAGAATGACACATCTATTTTACCATGAGGTCTATTTTTAAACGCATACTTATAACAATTCGTAATAAGCTCATTTATGATTAACCCAGTTGGAATAGCTGTATCAATTGAGAGTTTTGAATCATCAATTTCATAATTCACTTCAATAACCTGATTTTCCGATTTATAAGAGCGCTCTATATTATTAATAAGGGTTGATATAAAGTTTTTAATGCCCAATGTAGATAAATCTTCCGACTGATACAGATTTTGATGAACCAGCGCAATCGAATAGACCCTATCCTGACCTTCTTTCATCAACTTCTTGGCTTGTTCGTCTTGCATATTACGGGCCTGTTTTTCAAAAAGCCCAGAAATGATTTGCAGATTATTCTTAACTCGGTGATGTATTTCTTGGAGGAATCTTTCCTTTTCATATAAAGATTTTTCCAAAAGTGATTTTTGAAAAATAATGGTATTATGATCTTTTTTGATACGTCTAATTATTAAAGAACCTAATAAAACCACCAGTGCCAAAGTAAAAGTTGCTAAGTTCTTCAACCACTCTTCCTGGCGACTTGCTTGCATTGCCGATTCAATTTGATTTTGGTATCGTTCAGCATCTACACGCATTTCAATTTGCCAAAGTTTGCGTTTATCATTTTGCTTTGCTAGGCTGTCTTCCATCTGGTTGGCTAATTGTAAATAAGCAAATGCCTTTTTATAATCTTGCTTAATTTTGTAATAGTTGACATTATTATAATAATATGGAAGGGATTTGAAAAAATTACCGGGATCTTGAAAGCGAATATAGGGGCGTAATTGCTCGACTCGTGCGAAATGCATTTTGGCTTCCTCCACCTTATTAGTTTTTAGTTTAAGACGAATAATCACTTGAAGTGCATCAAACTCTGCAATCGTCTGAGTGAGGTCTTTAGGATCTGTATAATTGTATTTAATTTGGTAAAGCTTATATCCACGGTTGCTATAAAATTCAGCATTCTTAAAGTCTTGCATTTCCATATAATAAGATGCCATATCTAACGATGATAAACCCTGCCAAAAAAATGACCGCCACTCTTTAGGGTCTTGTTGTGGGTTTATGTTCTGATTGGCATCATAAATGTACTGTGCGTATCGAATAGCATCAGGGAATTTTTTTAGATTTGCATAGATTGTTTGGATTAGATTTAAGGAAAGCGTATAAAATATTCCTTCTTTTATTTCTGTGTATCTTACTGAATTTTTTAAACTTTCTAATGCTTTTTCGTAATCTCCTAAAGTAAAAAATGTCCTCCCCATTTGATAGAGTATCCAATCCACTTGATAATAATAAAACTTATCAAACCCGATAGACTTCATCCTTGATAACTTAGTTAGATATGATGAATATAGCTCTTGCTCCATTAGTATTCCTGAATTGTAATTATTTAAGTCTAAATGAATTTGAGCTACAATCCTTTCAGCTTCATAACCTTTATCTATTTTCGTGAGTTCAATTATTTTATTCAGGCTTTCATTTATATCTTCTGCTGAATAGTTAAAAATTTCCCAAATCCTAGTCTTAATATAATGCCAGTATATGAGTAATGAGATGTTATCTTCTCTAAGAATATGCTGATAAATTTTTTCGTAAGTATTTTTATCATATGTATTATACTGTTTGAGAAATTCTTTTCTCTCATTATTGTTTCTTAATTTCTTAAAATCATTAACATCAACCATGACTACAGTTCTTAACTGCTGTGCTACCAAGTGATTGATCCCTGCGATGAATAAGAGAAGTAGTAATATTGTTTTTTTCATACCATAAAACAGAATATGAGCAATCTAAAATAGGCCTCTTCTGGAAAAAATCTCTACTTGATCACAAAAAAGGTTGTCTCTCATGGAAACAACCTTTACAACAATAAACATAGTAGTTTACTTTGGTGAAACGGTACCATCGGATGTAATTACGGGCATGGTATTGGGAAAGTCCAACTTAGACAGTCTCCGCAACGTAGAAATAGCCGAGTTTGACTTGTCTTTTGTTAACATTCCACGTCCTACAAGAACAAAAGGATGGATTTTACCGCCTAAAAACTTCCCATCGGTATCTAATTTTACGTCCAAGACCATGGTTTCGGCAGTAGCGCCTGCTAACTGAAACCAGCCATAGGTCGCAAAATTTCCAAGGGAATAAGCAATCAGACGATCTTTATACACCTCCATTCCACGTAATACATGCGGTCCATGACCCAGTACGAGATCTGCCCCAGCATCAATGACAGTTTTGGAAAAAAGCGGCAAGTTTCCCCGTGCTTCTCCGAAAAAGATTTCGGTACGGTTGGGTACACGGGTATTTCCAGAGCCTTCTGCCCCTCCATGAAACGAAACCACCACCAAATCTGCTTTTGCATCTGCCTCTTGCACAAGTTGCCGTGCAGCCTCCAGTTCATTCACATTAGGTGCAACGTTGTTATGAGCAAACCCGATAAACGCTACTTTTTTACCTTTAATCTCCTTAAAAGTAGTTGCAAAAGACTGACGATCTCCCCCCGCATGGAGAATACCAACTTCATCCAAGGTCTTGCGTGTACTTAGGCGGCCTGCTTCACCAAAATCATTTGCATGGTTATTGGCCACACTTAGAACATCTAATCCTGCGTTTTTAAGATGTTTCCCATAGCGAGTTGGCATCTTAAACGCAAAACAATTACCGCTTTTTCCACACTTTCCAGAAACCCCTTCGTCAATTAAAGGGCCTTCGAGATTTGCAAAGGCGATATCTGCCGCCTGAAATAAAGGCGCAACAGGATCGAGTAACCGTGAACCATCTTCGGGCGGCATCCTGGTTGTATTGGGAAAAGTGGATCCCAACATGATGTCGCCTGCCGCAGTAATGGTAATTGGTTCCGCATTCTTAATCGGAGTGCTTGCAGCAACAGATTTTTCCATGTCCTGCTTTTCATTTTCCGTACAACCAGCAAGAAACCAGCAACAGATTACCAACCATGAGGCTCGGTATAATCCAGAAAACATCATAGGAATGTGGGAAAAGGGTTAAAAAAAGAGCATATCAGTCTATTATTATTCTATACAAAGGAATCATTCGATGACGTGGGGGCAAATGTAACACCCACTTTTTTAAAGTTACCGTTTTTATCTTGACGGTACAACTTTTACGGGACTGATACCCCACTTTTGGTAGTTCCCAAGTACATCAACTCAATTTACATATGCTCGTTGAAGCTAACATTGGCCATAAATGGAATTTCTTTGTTACCGTTGTTGATAAACTCAATCGTTTGGTCTCCTGATTCGGTAGCATGATCCGAACAAGGACCATCTTCTGCAAGGTCACGTACTTCTCCATTTACTTTCACGGTTACTTTTGCACCCAAATCCGTATTGGGCATAATACAGGTCATGAACCCTTTTTGCACAAAGGCTACATACGACTTGGTTTCACGCGCATCTAAAATAATATTCAGATCCGCATCCGAGGCACCTTTTGCCAATTTTATGCGCTCAGGCTGACCGCCAGTGGTTTCCGCAGACTCGATTTCGTCGGTGGTTTCATCTGGCACGGTCTCCTTTTCCATTTTTGGTGGTTCAGACATAGTAGAAGCGCTTTCTCGTTTGGTTTCAGTCGGAGAGGCGTTGTTGCCACAGCCAGGAAGTACGGAAACCGAAAGCAAGAAATAAATAATCTTTTTCATCCGATTTTGTATTTAAGAGTTCAGATAAATGGTATTTAAGAGACTAACATCTCTTTTCATTATTGAGACAATGATTGATTTCCGCATAAGCATTAAAGTTCTATTTACTATTGCCAAGTTTGGATTTGTTAATCATCCAAATGGCGAACTTACATAATGCAAAAAATGGAAATCTTCACAAAATGAATTTGGCGATCTGTCACCATAAAATATTTACAGATGAATGATCGCCAAATAACAATAACAAAAAAACTATGTCTTATGTCTTACTGAATATCTAAGTATAAGGTCATCGTAATAGGTTTTTTTGTGGTATTTTTCACCTTTAATTTGTGATTTCCAGAATCTTGGATTTCATATTCATTCGTCTCTTTCGGGCCACCACTCCAAGTGACATTGGTTGTTCTCGGAGGGACCAAAGAAGCAACAATATCACTGTCTTTAAAATCGTATCCAACAGTAAATCCCATGGTCTGGCCTGCTCTAGCGTTGATTACAAAAGTGATAGAGCCATTGGCTGGAATGGTACGTGTTAACATCGCGTCCGAAGCACCTCTTGCAAATTTGACCGTTTCAGTTTTGTTGGTTTGTGCGAATGCAAATCCGGCAAAGAGGAATAAAATTGCCAGAATTGAGTTGAATTTTTTCATTGACTTAATCTTTTAATGGTTTGGTTAATTTAAATGTGGTTATTTTGCGGCTTATGGTTAATAATGTTTACCATTCCCTGCAAAAAATCTGATATTAAAGGTTTTTGTACTATTTCCAGTATTGGCAACCCGAATCAGGTATTTCCCAGAGTCATTGGCTAATACCCGTAAGCCACCTGGTTCCGTTTCATGATCAGAAGCAGCACTGGGGTTTTGTAAAGTAATTGCAATGTTTTCGGCCTGATTTCCAAGTGCAGCAACGATGATTGCTTGCCCACCCCGAACTTCTATCGAGTAGGTTTTGGAAGCATTTTTGGACAACGTTACTGCAATGGTTTTTTCACTTTTTCCTTTACTAAACTTTACCACTTCTTGGGCATAGATGTGAGAAAAGGATATAGTGAGTCCTAAAAAAAACAAAACAGTGAATAGCTTTTTCATAGCAACTTATATTAATAGTGAAGAAGGATGATTTTTTAGTCTAATGTCAGTAAATATCTTAATGATCGGGATCACCATATTCGTCGGCTTCGCCTTCTTGCCATATACCCGTTGCGGATGTTGGCAAAGGCTTTGCTTGTTGCCAAGATTGATTCATTTTTTGGGTACGTGTAAATTTTTTGGCTGGCTTAAGCGTATAATCATTGACCTCTTCTGTAAGTACATACGGGTTGCTGCTATAATCAAGGGAACGCGTTTTTTGCACTTTCCCATCTGCACCTTTTAACATATAAAGCACATTATGACCGTATTCACTTTGGGAGGTCTCAACCACCATCGTGGAACCATCTTTGGTATAAGTTACAGACTCCATCACCGTATCCCCTTCAGAATCCTCGATTTTAGGTGATGTACTTCTCCAAGTGGAGAGATCGTAACTTCCGAAGTGTTCAAAATTAATTTTGGGGTCATTAAATGGAGGTGAAGCAACCTCATTGGCTGTTGGCGTTTTTTCTTGTTTGGATTCGGTTGGGGCAGGCTTATTTTCATTGCTACCACATGCAGAAATAGCTAAACTGCCAAACAGGATTATCCATTTTTTCAAACTATATCTCATAATTTATATAGGTTTAATAGAGTGTTAATGTCAAAAGTAAATGTATTCTATGTCATGTTTTAAAGCGTTTATTTAACACTTATACAACGTGTGATAACTATTCTTTACATAGTGTCTATAATGTCAAATAATTAATTCTTTGATTCATTAAGCTTGCAAACCGTTAGTTATTTTTTATAGCTGTAATTAAAGAAACATTTTACGATATTTAGTTCTATAATAAAAAATCTTTAGTATCACTATATAGTGATAAATTTGTATAAAATTTTAATAATTTTTTATATTACTGAATATGTAAATGATTATAAATATATTCAATTAATTTATAATTAACTGTATTATTTATGAAAAAATTTATCTGAATAAATATTAATTTAGCTTGTTTAAAGTTCAAAAGCAAATATTAGGGACGAAACCTTAATTTGGTGGGACGAACAGGTGTACACACATCTATAACATACCTTTTAGAGGAGTATTTTCCAAAATTTTCCCAAGTGCTTGGTGCATACTTCTTTCTATTCCTATGGGTTCTCGCATGATGTCGCCCCTAAGGGTTCTTTTCTCGACAATAGGCAAAGATGTCGCAGAATCTAAGGTGCGTCGTATGTCTGATTGGCATTTTTGAAATGCACCTATGTAAATGGTCTTGGAATGTCAGATCATTTTTACACTTGACAATAACCCGATACACAAAAGCGTATTCAGCATCTATTGTGGTACGTAAGTTACTCTAAATCATGTATTCTACCCTTCTTTAGCCTATTCCACAATTCCACAGCAAACACTAACCACATTCTTTCGTCCCACGAAAAGATGGTTTCGTCCCAATACACTTGTTTACTATGGAGGATTGCTGTATCATTTACATTGACAACACCTAATTAGGAGTCCAACTAAAGATTTTCTTGGTTAGATCTATTCATGAAGTTAAAAACTAATGTATTGCTAAAATGGCCGAAAAAAAACGAATACTTATCGTTGAAGACGAATTTATTACATTAGATATGCTCCGAGATATTTTAGAATCTGCTGGTTATGAAATATCAGGGGATGCCATGCGTGCAGCGGAAGCGATTGATGTATTGGAACGATTTGAAACTGATATTGTGGTATTGGATATTAACTTAAAAGGGGAAAAAGATGGTATTTGGCTGGCAGAACAAATTCGTAAACATTACCACATTCCATTTATCTTTTTAACCGCCTACAGCGATCCTGTCACAGTGGAGCGGGCATCCAGCACCAATCCTTACGGTTATTTAGTGAAGCCCTTTACCAAAGCAGATGTATTTTCTGCTTTAGAAGTAGCGCTAAAAAATTATCAAAAAGAAATAAGCCCATTAGAGATAACGACTTATGACAAAACAATTCATGGGTCCTTATTAATTAGTCAACATATTTTTATCAAAGATAATTTATCCTATAAGAAAGTTAAAATATCTGATATTCTTTATATACAGTCTTATAAAAATTATTTAGAGATCTACACCCCAAATAGGCGGATAATGGCAAGAACTACTTTGCAAAAGATGATGGATATGCTTCCGGTAGATTTTTTTATGCAAGTTCATCGCTCATTTATTGTGAACATTCGTTTTGTTGAAGAAATAAATCCCAATTCTATCACTATAAAAGATCATCTAATCCCTTTAAGTAAGAGTTTCCGAGATCGTTTTGTGGATCATTTTAAATTCTTTGAATAGCAATTTCAAAAAATCATTCTTTAGAATTGGTGCCAAGACTTCTAAAATGGACGACTCGATGATTTAACACCAGATTATCCAGCGTTAATCGTAAAAGATATACTGAAGAGGGTAAAGAATCAAGCGGCATCCATTGCCACTTGTGAAACCCCTGTGGGTGAGTTCCTTCGACTATTTTTGCTATTTTAGAACCGTTTATGTCGTAAACTTCCAAAAGGACGTGGGATGTTTTTTCGAGGTTTACCTCAATCGTTTTTATTCCAGAAGAAGGGTTGGGAAAAACGTAAAAAGGAGTATTTTTTTTATGAGGTAGAGGCTTCTCATCCAAGATATTGACGACAACATCCGGAGATTTTTTTCGGTTTATCATAATCATCACTTCTCCTGCAGACAAAACGCCTTGTGTACTCCCTCCGCGTTCCAATTGGACGACTTGTTGCGTGCCTTTTTCTAAATAAACAGACCCGATTTTTTGCCAGCCATCCTTTCGGGTGTCGGTTTGGTTTACCAGTACATCGGCCCCGCCCATTTTTCCAAATACTTTATAACGTGCTTGGGCGGTTTGTCCGGCTTCGGTAGTTTGATGCGCAAATACATCGAACCATGCTGAAAAAGGGACTGAAAAGGAATATAACATCTGTGCATTCGCCTCATCGCTTCGCCAAAGAGTCGTATTTTTGAAGCCTGTTTCGGGTAAAGGATTCCACGTACCGTTTAGTGGTGTTTTAGAGGCACTGAAAGTAGCTGGCGGACGGAATACGGTGCCGCTACGCATGGGGATAAGTGCAGGTTTGCTATAAGCCGTTTCTTTGAGCAGGTTGCCGAGCGCATTGTTCTGTGTGCGGAATCCTTCATAAAAAAAATAAACCTCGCCCATGACTCCTTTTGCCCGATTGGTCTCGATGAGTTTTAACAGGTACTCTGCCGATATGAGATACGATCCCACTTTCATTAAAACGCCGGCATAATACTTAGAATGGTAGGAAGAGTAATAAGGCAATGATAGGTTTAACTCTTTTGCATAATCATTAAGATTGTAGCGATAGAGTTGGGGAATCACTTCGTCGGCAATGCCATCCTTCATCCATGTTGGAGAATCTTGTAGGTATTCGGCGTATGCCCAAGGGTACAAACTGGGGCTGGCGGCTACTGTAACGTGCGCTCCGTGCTTTTTCACAACCTCTCGGACACTCCTAAACCAAGCATTGAGCTTATCTGCACGCCAGCGAAGCCATGCAGGGTCTTTGGAATCATCAGGCGGATTTACGCCGCCATGCTCTTTTTGATAAAGCGCTACGGTATAAGGTTCGTAGCCACCCTCATAGGGCATAGCCGGAATCCGGTCGGAGTATTCTATACCATCCACATCATAATTGATCACCACTTCTTCCGTCATTTCTCGGATTAGGGCTTGTGGCCCCGGATGGATGTTGCTCATCCAGTCGAAGCCATTTTTTACAACCAATTTTCCAGTTTTGTCGCGGAGTGCCCAATCCGGATATTTTTGCAGGATATGGCCGCCATTCTGCGAATAGGAGGTAGAAAAGCCCATTTCAAACCAAGGCAAGACCTCCATCCCATTTCGGTGTGCCTCTATCACAATGCGTTCCAAGACATCTCGTCCGGCAAACCGTGGATGGATAGAGGTGCCAAAATATCGTTCAAAAACGGCACTTGGATACAGTGGGTAGTCGCCATTGGCACTATTTGAGTTCCAAACCACTGGTACGATGGTGTTGATGCCAACCGAAGCCAAGAAATCCATCGCTTCTGCAATTCGTTCATCCTCAAACATGACCTGGCTGTCCACATTGGTTATTTTGACTGCACGCAGCTCGCTAATGGGTTGGGCCTTCAAGGAACCGTTCGCCACATCACAAAGCAATACCATGATGAGCATCCCAATCATGCAACGAGGCCATTTCTGATTAGGGAAAGCATTTAGGCTATTTAGGCCAACCGTATCGAGCTTGCTTTTTTGTATAATCAATTGTTTTTTCATTCTTGATTCCGAATCACGCCACACAAAATAAGGTAGTGGTTGGGTTTTGCGCCATAAATTTTAGCATGCCCCTCATTCGTCCCTCCAAAAGTGGTATTCGTCCCAAATATTTTGATATATTCGAGGAATTAAGATAACTTTCCCAATGGGCCCAAGTATTCAAGTCCTTACAATCCTCTTTATTGGATATTGGGCCACGAAAGCACACCATCTTAGGCATCTTCTTCTTAAATTCTTTAAGGCAAAAGAATCGCGTCAACGGTTTTTATATGCCTTACTCTATATAGATACATATGCTAAATAGTTATGAAAAGAAACCTCTTAGCCATCCTGTGTGTGTGGGTGGTATGGAGTACGGTGGTCTTGTATGCACAAACCACACCTCAGACCTCTCATAATGGGGGCAAAAGGCCCGCATTGGTGCGCTTGTCTGGCTCGTTGGGGCTGAATGGAGACTTTTTCCGAACCAGCCGCGTCCGCCAAACGGCTCCGGATTTATTGGGACGTGTTTATTCGGACTTCACCCTGCATCTGGGGAAAGTACAACTACAGTCCAATATCCTTTATTCTAGCGAACAAAACAGGTTTCAAGAGTCCCTTAACCAACTGGGGTTACGAGGGCGTTGGCGTGGTCTATCCTTTTCGGTGGGTGATCATTATCCCACCCTTTCTACGTTTAGCCTCAATGGTACCAAGGTCAAAGGGCTTTCTGCGCAGATGGATCTTGGTGGTTTATTTGTTTCCGGCAGTTGGGGAACCAATGGCGTAGGGAAACAAAAAGACTTGGAAAGTGGCCTAAAATACGAAGCCTATACCCAAGACATCCGGGCCTTAAGAATTGGCCTTGGTAAGCCCGATGGAACCCACTTGCATGTGGTAGTTTTCTCGGCAAACGACGACAGTACATCGGTCGAAGGGAGGCTGCAAACCATAAAACCACAACAGAACCTTAGTCTATCTACCTCCACTTCCATCAAATTGTTTAAAGGGGCTTTTCAGTTGAACGGTGAGGCCACAGGTTCTGCTTTTAACCCCAATCAATTTGGTTCCAAGATTGATCTCACCACATTTTCTAAAGAACAAGGTATTCCAGAATCGGCAACCAGCTTCCTCAGTAAGTTCTTTACACCAACCTCAGGTACCGGACTCAGTTATGCCCTAAAAGGCGATACCCGCATTCGGTTGCCTTTCGGTGGGCTTAATGGTTCGGGGCGATATATCGCACCCGGATTTAGTGCCCTTGGTGCGCCAGGCGTGATAAGCGATGCTTTCGATTGGAGCGCAGGTGCCAATATTGGATTGGCGAAAGGCAAAGTCATTGCCAGTGGTCAATACAGCCGAAACCAAAATAATCTATCTGGGCTATTGCTTAGCACAACCCAACGGCACGTATATTCGGCCAATCTCCAACTTCAACCTGTACCTGCGGTTACTTTGGTTGGTGGATTCCAACGTATGGAAAGCAAAACCGAAGGCGAGATTCAGGCCGCATCCTCACAAACGTTTACCAGTTGGAACCTCAGCCCAACCCTTACCATCGCCCGACGTAATGGCCGTTTGCATAATGTATCCTTCAACTTTACCCTGAATGAATTTGGCGCTCCGGCATTGCCTCAACAAGGCGCATCCAATTTCCGCAATGTCGGTGGCATGGCTTCCCTAAACAGTATGCTCGGAAAGGGTTTGTCTTTGTTGGCATCGGCAACTTATATGAAGGATTCGTCTGCCTTTTCCAATGGAATGACGCAAGGTTTTAATGCAGGGTTTATCAAGCCGTTATTAAACAAGAAGTTACGTGTCAGCCTTTTGGGGAGCCTGGACCATAGCAATTTCCAAATGGCTGGAATTGAGGACGCCACCGAGACGCTCCGCTTTGCGGGAAGGCTAAACTCGACCTGGAACCTGACGCCTAAGGATGCTTTCCAACTGGGTTTTACGGGCACAAAGGTACAACTTTCTTCGCTTACGACTCCAATTCGGGAAATTCGAGGCAATGCAGCCTATACCCGCACGTTTTAAAGACTAAGATTTAATTGCCCTTCGAATATGCGTAAAACATTTTTACTGGCCATTTTTTGGCTATTGACTTCGGTGTCTGCCTCGGCACAGTGGTCCCTAAACATTACTGGAATCCCTTATGTATCTCCACCCAATCTAACACGGGATATTCTGGATGGATACCGCCAAACTGCACGGGTGAATTTGGTACATGGTGCTGCTTCGCCAGCAACCGTACAATTCCACCTTGCGGTGTACACAAATTATAACAAGCTCACCCCTGTAAATAGTACCGCGCCTGGCCTAAGTTCCATCCTTTCTACCATACAAGGAGTGGCGGGTAGCTCTGTCAACCGCTTAATCGCCATTGCCAGTAGCGACCCAGTAACCCTGACAGGGCCACTCACATATAGCAAAAGTTTTGAATCCTTTTGGTCGGAGTACAACTTCAGTAGCTCATATGCCCCGGAGTTGGAATCCAAACTTAATGCCGGACAAATTATGGAAGGCACCCATGCCGTGTATGTATGGGTCACTGAAGCAGGGGGGGCACCACTGGCTTATGACGGACGAATTTATACAGTCAGTACGCCATCCCCTCCCAGCCTACTTTTCCCGACGGATGGACGGACGCTGCTGGCCCGTACTACTCCGGATTTTCGCTGGACACCCGTTTCTACATCCTACCCGATTCCAATAGTGCTTTATCGGCTACGGATTGTGGAAGTGTTGAATGGGCAATCGGCGGTACAGGCCATGAAAACCAATCGGATTTATTACGAGGCGACCACCAGAAACATTACCCAACACCGATACGACCTCTCCTTACCTGAATTATTGCCCAATCGGGCATATGCGTGGCAGGTCGAATCTTTAGACGGTACTGAAGAACCTCTTTCTTCGACCTATCAAAGTGAGATTTTTACTTTTATCACACCGGAAGACGGGGTTTCCCTACCAGTCACCATCCCAGACCCACCAAAAACCAAGGCCAAAATTACCCTGACGAATCCCCAGCCTATGGCCTTTAACCAATTGGGCGGTGCGCCTTTAAACACAAACTTTTTGGCAAAGGTTAGCCCAATTGCATCTTGGTCAGATTTAAACTTAGAAGCCATTCGGATCACAGATCCTGATATAGACGTACAAACGCTCCGTAACCCAAGCACGTTTGAAACCTATTGGCTTGCAGGCGACCAAGGTGGTCCAAGTGCCACGAGCCCCAAGCGTATCGAAATCTTGGAAAGCCTTGTTTCGTTTGACGGTACGGGCACTATTACGCTAACCGGGTTGACCTTTCCCCAGATTGGGGTTCCTTCGTATGTTGCTTTTCGGTACACCGGCAAAAATGCCCTCCATGCTTCGGATATCCCAGACGAGCTATATCCCTTACTAAAATCGGAAGTGGGAATTGCCTATTTGCCAAGCGCTTCATCCGATACGTCTCAGCCCAAAATCGAAATAGTGCGCCCCTCAACGGACAGCGTAACACTGCTTCAAGCCCAACAAACCTTAGCCATAGAAGCGAAATTCACCCCCGTCCAAACAGGCGTGCCGCAGGGTGGATGGCGTAATGTGAAGTTACAAATAGTTGCCCTCACGGAAACGGGAACCACAGGAGCCAATATTACCACACAAACTGATTTTGACGCATTGGTCACCAAAGCCAATAATGGGGATGAATTCGTGTTATTACACGAAACAGCACATACCTTAGAACAGATGGGCGAATTACGCCACACCAGTCCACCATTTCCAGAATTAGGCAAAAATTACTGGGTAGTCTATCGTTTGGTTGGCGAACTCGGATCGAGTGAAAATACCAAGACCTTCACCTCTGCCATTGGGCGCATCGAGGTTCAAACAATACCGCGAACCCTAAGCTTAGCCGTTGATGGTTTCACGCCCCGCGCCACCATTCGCCGCAGTTCACAAGACTTTAGCGTTCAAGCAAACCCAGCAAGTCTGCTTTCAGAGTCCTCTGTAAGTACCGTTATTTGGTATAAAGAAGTGACGGGCGCAGACAGCACAATGACAGGACGGCAACGGGCTTTTAATGAACTTAGCCGTTTATTCAGTCGCCCCAATGCCAATCCGTCCATTCCCTCGGACTACACCGAGTGGATGCATCCTATTGATGCCAGCACAGGAAATGGCACCATGCGCCTGCCCATTAAAGGTAAAAATGCAATAGTTGTTTATCGTTTGGTCTGGGACCTTGCAGGGGAGAAGCTTTACTCAGCCCCCATTTATCTTTACTATAATGGTAGTTTGCCCCAGTTTAATCCTGAAATCGCACTCAACTCCCCCTCAACGGGTCAGCCCAACCAAACGGCAGCTAATTCAACTCCGGTTACTTTTAGCGGCACACTCACACCTTTCCATGCAGGCAATAACAATGCAACAAAAGGCATATGGCGTGGAAATGATTTACGCATAGAGGCCATCCGCATTACTGACCCAAGCATTACCCCGAAAACCATCACGACGCAAGCCAGTTTTGACAATTTACTTACCCAAGCAGAAGCCGGTTCTAATGTCCAACTTACCCGCCTTAGCTTCCCCACCACCCTTGAAGCCGATGGTTCTTTTAGTGGAATCGCAAGCAATCTAACCGCCAATATCGGGGTTGATTATCGGGTGGTATTTAGGGTGAAAGGTGTAATTTCGGCTGAAATAGGAGATGAATCGCAAGACCAAACGGCCTTTTCGCCTTTGGGTTGGTATGAGGTCAAAGCCGTAGATCCGCTTGTTGTAAAAGTGGAGGGTCATACGCAAGGCGCAAGGGTTCAAGAAACCTACCAACGGTTTACCTTTACCTATGAAGAATCCACCTACTCCGACCCACAGTTTGAAGGATGGTATAAAATCCTAAGCCCGCAAGACTCGTCTGCTACGGCAAAGCGGGCGCTCATCAATACCTTAGGTGCAACCTTAGGCCCCCGGCCTGCCAGCCCTGCCTTGCCTGCTGGATTTACCCCTTTTAGCCCCCCCAGTTATACTGTTTTTGAGGGGAATTACAAAGGTTTTTTTGGATTTCCAGCGGCCATCCTGAATGAAAATGCGGTTTTGGTCTATCGCATTAGCGTCAAAAACAGCAAAGGGCAGAAGGTGTACTCAAATCCCATCTCGCTTGTGTACCAAAAAGAAGAGCTACGATTAGAGGTGCTTACCCCAGTAACACAAACGCTCATGAGCATCAATGGCGGTAGCACGGTTGATTTTAAAGGAAAGCTGGTTCCTGCGGCGGGAAGTGGTATGTGGAAAAACCCCTATCTGGTCTATTACCTTGTCTATGACCCAAGCCTTAAACCAACGGATGTCAATACAAAACAAGAATTTGACCGTATTCGTAATTTGGTAAATGACGGTAGTTTGTCCTTTCCGCAAAGGCCAGGCAGTAAATATATTGGCCTTTCACCCAATGTTCCGGGCGAAGTCCAAGTTTTAGGCGAAAGTTTCCCAGATATAGGACAGGATTATTGGGTACTCTATCAATTCGGCGCTACCTATGATAAAAACGGCAACGATATTAAACTTGAGTCCACATTCGGCAAAATCCAAGTCAAGTCAAAAGGGTCTTTTTCCTTAAATGTATCAGGGTATCAACCCCGTTTACAGACCGCTGTCAATGCGTTGGATTTTACATTTGATTACAATGCAGACCTTTGGAGGGCGAATTACACCTTCCAACTCGAAGGTTTTTATAAAGAATTGTTTTCACCCGATGAAGCAAGCCCCAGCAACAAAGATGCGCTATTTAATACCTTGACAACGGCGATGGCACAAAATACCACGCCAGCAGGGTTTAGCACATGGACACAAACCCTTAGCAATCCCGCCACAAAATCAGGTCAGATGATGCTTCCCAGCGAGTGGTTGGGCAATTCGATTGTAGGATTTAGGCTTAAAGCAAGCAATGGATACTATACCTTTTACACCCAACCTGCTATTTTCGAGTACCAGCCAAGCGGCTTTAAGCCGAGGCTCTCGATCACACAGCCGATGGGCGCAGGGCCTTTCACAGCCACTGCGGGGCCTGATTTTGTATCGTTTACCGCTAAACCAGAACCTGTCTTTCCAGCAGACCAACGAGCAACCAAAGGGCAATGGGAAAGCATTACTTTAGAAACGGTCACGGTTTATGACCCAACCATTCCCAGCAATACAATTAAATCGCATTCCGATTTTGAAGCTTTTATGGCAAAAGGGAAAGGCTGGAGCGCATTTGAACATAAAGTAACAAGCTTTGAAGAAACCAAACTGCCTAACCAGTATGCTGACTTCCAACAAAACGCAACCTTAGCCTTCCCCGCCTATCGGTTTGCCCGTCTGGGACAAGATTATTGGGTGGCTATTCGCTTTAAAGGCATCTTTGTTCGGCAAATCAATGGGTTACCCCAAAAGACGACTTGGTATTCCGACCTAGCGCATTACGAAATCAAAGAGCCGGAAAACGCCACGCGCAGAAATGGGCTTACGCTCAAAAACCCATCAGGCATTCCTGTCACCAAGGCTTCCGAAGAACCAGTTGGCGATCATTTTGCCGCTCAAGCGTATCCCACACAAGACTGGTTAAATCTAACCTTAGAGTTAGTTTACTTAACAGACCAAAACATAACTCCCTCATCTCTGTTAGATGTAGGTAACTTCAATAGTTATTATAGCCGTACAGGTGTGCAAACGGCAAGTATAGGGGTTTCATTGGATGCACAGGGTAATATTAAACATGGTGATCTAGAACTCCCCAACCTTGCCGCCGACTATTACGCTGTTTATCGTTATGTTGGCAGAAGAAGCGACTGTAGTTTGGCCATTCCTTGTGGCTCCGATATTGGCATTGTATATGTCCCCAAATCTACGCCCAAATTAAAGCCCTTGGCTTCGCTTACCAGCCACGGAGGCGGACAAAATGACCGCGATGCAGGCACAAGCGAGTCTCTTACAGGCCAAATTAGCCCCTATTTGCCCGGCAATACAGACAACAGCAAAGGTGTTTGGAAAGACTTGAAGTTGCAAGTTTTAACCTCAAAAGACTATAACACCCTTTTTGGCGACTTAGACCAACGTAAAAAAGACGCCGCCTTTTATCAAGGTGCATTTACCAAATTGGTCAATACAGCCAAAGACCCTAAGTCAGGACTAAACCTCACAGAAACCCCCATCATCCCAGACGCAAGTGGCAACCTGAACCTTTCACAACTTCTACCGGAGCAGGGGCATGATTATTGGGTTGCCGTGCGATTTGCAGGAAATTTTGTTTCGGAGCGAAACGGAGTAACGACCGAGCAAAACATGGCAACCTCTTATGCGCGGTTTTTGGTCAAAACCAAAGCCACCTTCAGCATTGCCGTCGAAGGTTACCGCCCCAATATGGTTTTGAATAAAAAGACGCAAGATTTCAGCATCAACTCCACCATCCTAAGCCAATTAACAGAGGTCAAACTAAACGCAGCCTATCAAGTTATGCCCGATAATGCCGAGATGGCAATGTCTTCGGCATTGATAGATCTAAAGAGTGCAACAGAAGGGGTCATCTATAATGACGAAACCCTCCCTGCAACCTACAAAACATGGACGCAGCCCCTTACGGATTTTGCAAGTGGCAAAGGCAAGCTCGTCGTTACCGACACCACCTTATTCCGCGCCGCTTTGGTCTATTGGGTGAGTGCAAAGTTTAACGGGGACGTTTTTAAGAGTAACCCTATCTTTTTGGATTTAAAGATTCCCCGCCCTGAACCTAAATATGTCGTCATCCAGACCTACCCCAAGCCAGACGCAACCACCTCGGCAGATGCAGGCAGTACCCAAAGTTTCCGCATCAAAACAACCCCTTGGGATGTTTACAATGACCAGAAAGTCACCGACAAATGGGACCGGGTAAGTATGCAGGTGGTCTATGTCTGGGATGATTTCCCGACCAATGTTGTTACCACGCAAGAAGAGTTCAATAAACTCTTTAATGAAAAAGAAATACGAGGAACGGCTATTACCAAAATGCGTACAGAAGAAATCAATGCACGTTGGCTCATCAATGGTGAATTGGAAGTGCCGTCTTATACGTTCCAAGAAATGGGCCGCGATTATTGGGCCGTGATTCGTTTTAAAGGAGTCTATTTAAAAGGAACCAACGCATTTGGAACAGGCAATAAAAACGAATCCTTCTCTAAGCCGGTTCACTTTAAAATCAAGACCAAAGCCACCTTCTCGGCCAGTATGAAGAGCTATAAGAAACGCATGACCATCCGCCAACGGGAGCAGGCGTTTACCTTCGAGGCCGACCCTCCAAGCCTTTTGAAAAACGTGGAACTCATCGGGCTTTTCAAAAACTTAGCCCCCGAAGATACCACAGCTGCGGATGTATTGGCTGCCTTCCGCAAAATGGAAGATGCGTTTGACGAAATGGAAGAAGATGCCGACGAATCTCCCGATGGTTTCCAGTCTTGGATACAACCCATCCCCAACCTCGCCCTGAAGTCGGGCACCATGACCTTCCCCGATCAAACCACCGAGCGGGCTGTAGTGGGCTTTGTGCTGAGAGGGAACGTCAACGGAGCGGAAATATATACTGATCCAATCCTCTTGGACTATAACCTACCCTCCCCCAGCAACCGCATATTTACCGTAAAAACCAAAGTAGAGGTCAAGGATGCCCAAAACGTCGCCATTGCAGCCCCCGAATGGGATAAGATCAAGCCTGAACTAAACATCAAAATTGGGCGACAAACCAAATCCTTTAAGCCCTCTTCCTTTAAAGATGGAAATTTGGTCTTTGCCTTCAAGCTCCCAGTTGAAGTACAACCGACCAATAAAGGGGCGGCTCCGCTGCCTTTTACGGTGAGCTTAGATGGCGATGTAAGCTATACTTCTGCGGAGGCAACGGGGATGCTCAATAAGAAAAATGTGGATGTACCAACGATGGTCGTGCAGGCACGAAAGGCTGGTGAATATTTTGTTTCTGGAACTGTCAAAGACTCCGATAGCGACCCTGTGCCGAGCATCGAACTTAAAATTGCGGTGGAAGGCGTAACAACGCCACAAGCAAATGTCAAAAGTGATGCGTCTGGAAAGTTCAAGTTTACGGTCAAACTGCCGGCGGGCAAGATCCCAACAACCAAAAACACCGTCAATTTCACCATCTTGCCCGTTCTAACGCCCGACCAAAAACTGCTGTATAAACCGAGTAGCGAAAATGGCGCTTTGGATGGGCGCGATCAGAACAAATTACTGCTAAAACTAAAATCGCTGAATGCAGCTGTTATCGCCGGAACGCTCGTTTCCAAAGGAGCCAAAAAGCCTGTTCGCATGGCCGAGGTCGAAGTCTATGAAGCCAAAAACTTAAAGCATCGCCTTAAAAAAGTGATGACTGACGAAGATGGAAAATTCTTGGCCGTCGGCTTATTGGAAGGCGAATATGTCTTAAAAATCGAAAAAACAGGTTACAAAACCCTCACAAAGTACCCCCCTACTGGCTCCGTAAAAGTAGAAACAGGCAAAAAAGCGGACGTAAAAGAAGTACAAATGGAGCTTAAACCGCTCACCGTACAAGTATCCGTTCGCCCGAAAAAAGGCCCTATCACCCAAGAGCCTACCGTTGTCTATGCCATCAAAAAAACCGACCTGAACCAATACCAAGAGTGGCGGGAAACGAATCCTTTAGCCCGATTTGCAACCAGTGGGCTAAAAGTAGTCCAAAAACAAGCTGCCAAGCTTAACAATAAACCCGTAAATTTCACCTTTAATGACGTGGACATTGAGCGGGCGCAAGATTCGTATATCTTTATTTCTTCTTCCATAGACCTAAATGATGCGCTCGGCGAACAAACAACCCCGATGGATTCGGTCATTACCATTCGCCAAACGGCTTATCCTTCTATTTATCTAAAAGGCAAGGTATTAAAACAAGGCGCAACCACTGGCTTGGCAGGAATTCCCCTAAAACTAACCACCAAGCAAACCCCACCAAAGGTCTTTACGGCAAAAACAGACGAAAATGGCCTATACAACTTCTGTCTTGGTGGCATGACCGCAATGGATTGCTCGGCTGCCATTCGGGATTTTGGTTTCACCGTCGAAGTGGTGATTGCGCCTAAAGTGCTCACCAGCAAAGACCCTGCTCCACCGGATAAAGCCCTTTATTCATGGACTTCGCCCGATGTTGATTTCGTCACCGATGTCCCAGACTTTAAAATAGATGCCAAGTGGGTATCGGGTGGCGCAAACCCAACAACTCCTTTGCCACGCCCCAAAAGCAATACCGTCTGGAGTACCGAAGAGCCAGAAATTGAAGGCAAAGTCAAAATCAAGGTACGTTCTGCTGGACAAGCGGTTGCCGGAGCCACTGTCGCCTTTGGCGATAACGAAGCCGATACCGACGGAAACGGAGAAGTTAGCTTTGATAAAGTCGGTGAGGATTCCTACGACCTAACGATCACTGCACCCGATGGGGCCAATTATTCGGTTCCACCCACCTCGGTACGGGTAACGTATAGCAGCCGTAGTAACCCCATTTTTGAGATTACCCAAGATGCCCAAACGGGTATGGTGGTTTCAGGCCAGGTTTTGGATCAAGACAATAAACCTGTATCCAAAGCGACGATTTATGTAAAAGGAATGGCGCATATCTCGGCGGTAACCAAAGAAGACGGAACCTATTCCCTCGCTGGTGTGGTGGGCATCAAAGCAGGCAGTAGCCTGCTAGACCCTGTATTGGTCGCAGACGCGGAAGGCTATGGACTCGAAGAGCAAACCATCGCATTTCAAGCGGGACAATCCAAAGTGGGTGCCGATTTTAAGGTGAATCAGGCGGATATTACCGAAATTTATGGCTTTCGCGTCAAATACAAAGCCACAGACCTGACCAAAACAGCCAGCGGCTGGACGATTAAAACAGGTTCTTTGATCAATATTCCATCCAATGCACGGGTTAAGTTCGACAAAGACTTAGAACTACCTTTTAATAACCTAAGCCTAAACGCCCAAAAACGCCCTACAACGATCTTTTCATTAAGCATCAGCGAGGTCGCCGTTCAAGCCTTTGGATTTAATGCCAAAATCTTCAGCGATACAGGGCTTTTATTGGTACAAGAAGATACCAAAACCAAAAAAGGGTATATAAAAGGCAAAATCCAATTCCAAGTTAAAGAAGCTTTCCAAGGACATACCTTTAACTTTATGGTCTCGGATGAACCATGGCCAGCACCTGCTAAATGCGATGATACTGCCTTATGTATCACCGCAGGCGAAAACCTACTCGGCGGTGCATTGGAATACGAGAAAGGCGAAGACTTCCAATTTGGATCGGCATCCGGGCAAAAAGTTACCCAAAAAATTGCACCCGGCGGCAAAAGCCATTTCTTACAAGATGCCCCTATTAGCATCATCGGCACACGAATTGACGAAGATGGTGTTTCTTATTCAGGCCGCTTCAAACTACCCGAATTAGAGACTGGTGTAAAAGTAGATATGGAAGCCTTCTTCTCCGAATGGGGCTTTAATCCGAAGAAACGTACCATGAAGTTTCCGAACATAGATGATGCCGAAGCCTCTATCGAACATGAAGCCAGTGGACGTTTCCTCCATTTGATGATCAGCAACCTTAAGCTATACGACGACGGTTTTTATCTTGAAGAAGGCTCTGCCATTTTTAACGCCTCTGATAGCCGTACACAAGGCGCAACGGGCGATGTCACCGAAGGTTATGAATTTACCTTCCGCGACTGTATGCTGCGAACGAAAAACTTTGCCTTCCGTGTAGGCGAGCTTGAAATCCCGAACAACAAAGCCCTTACCGTTGCTGGTATGGCGCTCTCGGTGGATCGGATTGGGTTTGGCTACGAAGAGGCCTTTTACTTCCGAATAGGCGGCGGGCTGACCTTGCCGAAGGTGAATAATGCTGTAGCCATCAATGAATTGGGCTACGACGGACGCACCAAAAAAATCACGATGGACTTAGGGCTTACCCAACCCATCAATGTCTATTCGATGAAGCTCAGTGTGGAGCGGCTGGAGTTCAATTATTCCTTCTCTACAAAAGCTGTTAAACTTGGTTTTGAAGGAGCTGTCTCATTTGGTTCAGTAATGACCTTAGGCGGCGCGATTAATTTAGAGCGCAAAAATAACAATTGGGATTTCCAAGTAGAAAAAATTACTGGCAAAGCAACGCTGGGGCCTGTGGACGTAGAAGACATCAGTATTACCCTAAAAGATGGGACAGTCGGCGGTGGCTTTAAAGCCAGTGTCATGAAAAAGTTTGTGTTTGGTGCGTCTTTCATGTGGAAAGATGAACAAAACTTTGCTTTTTCTGGTACCTTTGGTACTCCCATTCCCTTTGGCGCATGGACGTTTGAACGAGCGACCCTCTCGGTGAGCCGTGCTTTTAGCACTTGGAATGTAGGCATGACAGATGTGGCCTTTAGTTCTGGCGGTAGAAACCTGACCGTTAAAGGCGGCATCAACGTTACCTTTGGTGGCGGCTCAACCATTATCAAAGTCACAGGCGAAGTCTTGCTCTATCAAGAAACCACCCAGATTGGAAAAGCAGAGGTGGTGATTGATACCGAAGTGGGGATTACAGGGAGCGTCAAAATGACGGGCTTTAGTGATCCCGCTTTACGTGAAATGGTGGAGTTTAAGAGAGAACCTACGGTGTCCTTTGCTGTTATTTGGGGCGGTACAGGCGAAAAATATTGGTACTTTGGCGGTGGCTTGGATGTCAAACTCGCCAAACTTATTGACGCATCGGCTTATGTCTTCATTGGCGAGAACGCAGACGGACTCTTAAGCCAAGCCTCCAGTATTGCAGAAAAATTCTCTGCTCACCCCAAAGGCAAGCTTAGCGGCATTTATGCAGGTGGCATCGTCGGAGCGAGCTTTAAGGTGTGGCCAATTTCTGCCAGCGGAGGCGTAGGCATGTACTTTATGGGAGATATCAACACGCTTGCAGGTGGATTCTATTATGCTCTTAATGGAGGCGTGGACTTGTTTATCGTATCGGGGTCAATGGGCTTTGCATTAGTCGCAGAAATGAACAAAACCAAGGGGCAAGCCCTTTACGTGAACGGTTCCGCCAGTGTCTATGTACAAGCCTGCATCAACCTTTTAATTAAAAAGGTATGCAAAAAGCTTAGCATTGGAGTATATGCCCGTACCGAAAACGGTAGCATTAAATACGGCCTTAAATGGTAATTCACATGAAACCACGTTCTTTTATGAAATACATACTTGTTTTAGGGCTTTGGTGTATGTTGTCCTTCGACGCTCAAGCCCAAGATACCGCGCAAGCAAAAGTGAAAGACCTTGTTGGAACGGGCATCATTCTGAGAGGGCCTAATGGCATCATTCTTTGGTGGCAAAGTGAAATTCTCTCAACGGCTAGGCCACAAGGACAAGAACGCTGGATCGGCTATGTCATTCAGCGCAAAGGACCCAATGATGCGAATTTTATATGGCTAAACCCCACCCCCATTGCGCTCCAACCAACTCCACAGGCCCTGCAAAATTTTGCCGGTACTCGTCACTTTAAACGCTGGCAAGACTTCTTCCAGACTGAAGACGCAACCACCATCTGGAATTTCCTCGCAGAAAATACCGATGAAAAAGTCTCGTTTCTTACCTTGTTGGACCCTTACTTACCCGAAGCCGTGGGCCTGCGGTTTTGGGATGCGACGGCAAAGCAGGGTGTAGAATACCATTACCGCGTAGTACGGATTTCAGAGACGGGCTTAGAGTCTCCGTCTGTTCTACGCGGAACCGTTTTGCCAGAGCCAGTTACCCCTCCTGTACCCCCAACAAGTGTAAAGATAAAATATGCCAATGGCTCGGTGCGGTTAGATTGGCAACCTTCTATTTCCGACCTCGCCTTCTACTACCATGTGTATCGGAGTGAAGAGCCTGAATACGGATTTCGCCGTATCAATTCCGATCCAATCGTTCTTTTGCGCGATGAGGAAGACAATCCAATAGCCAGCGGCTTTGTGGACGAAAACATCGAAACAGGAACCACCTATTATTATACCATCAAGGCCAGCGATATAGCAGACAACCTGAGTGAAGCCTCAGAAACTGTCTCCGCTATGGTACCGGCCTATCGAATTTTGGCCGCTCCCGATAGCATCGGGGCCAAATCCATCCGAGAAGGGATTTTAATTAAGTGGCGAATGGCGCAAGATATGGGCGCACCAGCCTTTCATGTCATTCGGAAACCTTTAGCCAAAACAGCCCTCGAAGCCAGTATTCAAGGAATAGGAAGTAACAGCATAGAAGAAAAGCCGATTCGCATCACGAAAAAACCCCTCACCGGCGATGCACGTAGTTTTATAGATACCACCCCCACCCCCGGCATTCCTTATGCGTATGGCATTTTGGCCTTGGAATCGGATTCAACAGAAGTGGCAGTGGCCCAATCAGAAATTGCACAGGCTACCTGGGTGGATAACCCACCTACATTACCTGTATCCGATTTAACTACAGAAGCGCACCCCGAAGGTATCGAACTTTCTTGGTCTCCCATCCGTGATGCAACAGGTTATTTAATTTTTCGCTCTATTAAAAATGGAGCTGAAGGCTTCGAATTGGCACAAAATCGCATGTCGGATACGCTCTGGGTGGATAAATCAGACTTTATCAAGCCGGGTTATCCCATTTGGTATCGCATTGTAACGGTAGATGGGCGAGGGATTGAAGGCAAACCTTCTATCGCTGTTGCAGGAATGAGCGGCAAGGCAGCAAAGCCCCAAAAACCCTCCTTTATCCATGCCACGAAAAAAACCGAAGGCGTAGAAGTGATGTGGGACCCTCCTTTTACCCGCACGATGAGCAGTTTTATCCTACAACGCAATACAGGGGCTGGTTTTATAAATTTAAAAGAGGTTTCAGCCGATTCTAGCTACCTTTATTTAGACCAAAGCATGAAAGGCAAAGCAACATATCGGGTACTTTCTAAATCCGCAGAAGGGGTATTAAGCGAACCCTCCGCAGAAATCGCAGTGGATAATACCCCCGCGCCGCCTGTCCTAAAGACTTACTCGCCTAAAAATGTGGTTGCAGCAAATGACAAAGGCAAAATCCGCGTGGCTTGGAAACCAGATGGCTTTGTAGAATCTTTCCGCATTTTACGTTATTCCAGTAAAAACCCCACTGTTGAGACCATCGCGCAACTCGCTGGCTCAGCAACGGAGTATGTGGATAGCAAGACCCAGAGTGGCGTGACGTATTATTATCAGATCGAAGCCATTGGCCCTAATATCAGCATAAAAAGCAAACTTGTTTGGGTGCAGCGCTAAAGGCGTAAACTTCTCTGGATCCGAGACCAAACAAAAGAGTTTAATGGAAGAACCTGTTTTTAATCTTCCACGTGTACCGTATTTTATTACTGTTGATCCATGTCCCAAAACAGCAGGTTTACGTTTAGGGAAAGTTTTACTACCTGTTCCAGTTTGATTAAAACCAGCAATTACATGCGTTTAATATTTTTAAACGGTCTTATAATGAGCCTCCTTGTATTGATGGGTTGCCAGCAAGAGGAGAACATAGGCAATATCAAAACAATACCTGCTGCTTCGGTCGTTTCTTTAGCGACAGACCATGTTCGTCATAATCCTGCCGACACAATTTCGGTGATAGGCGTGGGTGACATAATGCTCGGTACCAATTTTCCAGCTGGTTTTTTGCCCCCTAATGACGGAAGGGACTTACTTAAACCCGTTCAACACTGGTTACAAGACGCCGACCTTACGTTTGGGAACTTAGAAGGTGTGATCCTGACAGGTGAGGGGCAAATGAAAAAATGTAGCAATCCTGCATTGTGCTACGCTTTTAAATCGCCAGATCACTACATAGAATATTTTGTAGAAGCGGGTTTTGATCTCCTGAGCATTGCCAACAACCATGTGGGGGATTTTGGCGATATCGGACGGCAAAATACCGTCCGTCAATTGGAGAAAACACCACTCAAATTTGCCGGACTCCTCAGCCATCCCAGCACCAGTTTTGAACAGGATGGCGTCAAATACGGCTTTGCAGCCTTTTCTCCCAATAACGGGACCGTTAACATCAATGACATTCCCAATGCAAAACGTATCGTAGCAGCACTTGCCGAAAAGAATGACGTGGTGATTGTCTCTTTCCACGGTGGTGCAGAAGGTGCCCGTAAACGAAATATCACACGAGAAAACGAGCTATTCGTTGGTGAGAACCGAGGTAACCCTTATGCGTTTGCTCGCGCAGTCATTGACGCCGGTGCGGATATTGTTTTTGGGCACGGCCCACACGTTACCCGTGCGGTTGATCTTTATAAGAACCGCTTTATTGCCTATAGTTTGGGTAATTTTGCCACATATGGCCGCTTTAACCTAAAAGGTGTTTCCGGAATGGCACCCATTATCAAGGTTTTTGTCAATAAAAAAGGCGAATTCCTATCTGCCCGTGTTTTCTCTATCAAACAAATCGGCGAGGGCGAACCCGTACCAGATCCTGACCATGGCGCACTCCGAGAAATCCAAACCCTTACCCAACAAGACATTCCTGAGGCTCCTATCCAAATCGGGGACGATGGGGTCATCCGGAAAAACTAAACACGCCTGCACCTATAATTGCATGACTGCCTCTTTTCAAGACAAGACCTTTCACAGCAACGACTTTCCAGATGGTCGAATTCGTGGCCAATTTGAAAATTGTCAATTTATGGAATGTTCCCTTCCGAATGCCACGCTTTCCGGTGCCGAATTCTCTGATTGCACCTTCGAGAACTGCGACCTGAGTATGGCCCAACTGAATGGAACAGTCTTTCGGGAAACCCGATTTATTGCCTGTAAGATGTTGGGAATGCCGTTCGACATGTGCAACGACTTCTTGCTCTCTTTTGGTTTCATAAACTGTAAACTTGACTTCTCATGCTTTAACGGCCTTGTGATCAAGCAAACTGTTTTTGATGCGTGTAGTCTTGAAGGCGCCTTTTTCCTCAAAACCAATTTAGAAAAGTCCGTATTTAAAAACACCAACTTAGCTGATGCTGCTTTTGAACACACACATCTTGCAGGAGCAGACTTCCGGTCTGCACATCACTTTTCGATTGATCCGGAACAAAATTACCTTAAAAAGGCACGTTTTTCGTCGGACAACCTTGCCGGACTCTTACGAAGATATGATCTGAAAATCAATTAAGGCCCCGCAAATGAGGCCCTACCGATTAACCGCCAGCCGCCGATGTATAACAACTCGTCCTTGCACCAATCGCAGAAAATAGAATCCATTAGGCAGCCCATCAACGGTGAAAGGCACTTTTTGTACACCTGATGCCATCACACCCTCATACAGCGTCTTTTGTGTACGTCCTAAGACATCCACAATACTTAATCGGACATATTGGCTTTTGGGTAATGCTAGTTCAACGCTTGCCATACGTCCAACAGGATTCGGATAGGGCATTCCAAGCATAAACCATGTAGGCGACTCATCGGTTATGGCCGTACTGGGGTGATAACCAAATGCGCCAACGGTGGAGCGGGCGAAACGGCCATTGCCGTCGTAATCTCCCCAAACCCCGTTCGAGAGGTTTCCAGCGGGGATTGCTGGCGTCGTGGGCGCATCCCCTCCCTGAAAATCGGGGATAGATTGCGCTGTATAAGTGGCTATATTACCAGTTGGAACCGGATGAAAATCTCCACCGGAAGCCTGTATCAAGTCGGGTTCAAAGACATTAAATACATTCTCTGACAACAACTGCGTTTCGTTGCAGGTTGGGTTGGAGGGCGTACACCCGTCACTGCCTCCACCGATCCCAAGGGCATGGGTAGGGGGGCCATTCCAAAATATATTCCCTTTTATATGAAGATTGGCATCGGTTATAGCAGGACTAGGGATATTGCTACCCGAAGGCGGCGTGACTGGGCCATGTATTGCCAAATGTTGCCATTGCGATTGAAACCCTAAAGGATTGTAGAATAGGTTGTTGTAAATAAAAACGTTACGATTTGGAATGAAATTAAAGGAAGGGTCGTATCCCCATCCTCCGGCTGTGCGATTGGCATTGCACTTGACGGTATCCCCATCACAACTCCGTCCGCCAAAAACTACTTCTAAAACATGAGATCGGGAACCAACCCGATAAGCGGTATTGTGTGCCATCAAAATATTGTATCCACCATTCACACCCAGTCCTGCCCCCTCCGTATCATGTATTATGTTATTGATAATTTTGATATCGTAGGCTTCATAGTGTAACCAAGGGGATACCATAAACTCAAATCCCGTACCTTGTCCTGCGGTAATGCCCCCTGTACCACAATCATAGACTTCGTTGGCCTCGACGGTGAACTGCGCAGAACCACCTTTCAGGTACAAACACCAATCTTGCGCATTATGGATTTTATTCCGGAAAATATGCCCGTATTGTACCGCCACTAAATCTACGGCATTGTCATCAGCGCCCGAAATGTCGTTGTCTTCGATATAAATGTACTGGGATTGATTAATCTTCAAGGTCTCATGAGCTGCCTGACTTCCATTTGAAGCAGATTTTAAAAAGTTATTTCGAATCAAACCATATCTTACTTGTTCAAAGTGTAAGACGTCTCCTGGTGGATCTGGAATAATTTGTAAATCCATTAAATACAAATAACGGCAATCAAAGATATTCAGGTCGCCTTGTAGCGTCACCGTTCCTCTGCCTTGAGCAGCTTGAATGATTACTGGAAAGGCATACGTCCCATACTTTTTTTCCATGTAATTCGGCATACTCGCTTCAGGATACGTTCCGGGCAAAAGTTGGATCCGGTAACCAATGGTCAAGGGGGTGGATGTCGGAATACGATTCCAAGCAGCTGTCAATGTACGAAGCGGCGCCACCGATGTACCCGCAGCGGCATCGTTGCCCAAAGGCGACACAAAGATCTCTTGAACAAGAGGGTTTCCAATGGTATATACAGAAGTTTGGGCATGAGTTAATGGAATTTCCAGCATTAGGAAAACCCATAAAACAAGAAAATTCTTTGGGTACAAGAGCATTTTCATAACTGATCGTGATTGAATGACGGGAGGTTTTTTTGGGTAAAATATCTTATGTCTATTTAAAACATATTACCAACAAGTATAGATGAAGGGCATAGGTTTTGTAAATTTGGATATATTTTTGATATAAAAATTCAAAATATAAAAGCACTCAATGTCACTGCCGAAAGCTCTGAACAAGTTTAAACCTATAAAGTATTACGATTTCTTTTACGAAAACAGATCGGTATAATGAAAAAAAAGAAAGTGGTAATCGGGTTTTTTGAACCTCTTGCCCAGAAAAAACACAAACCTCATGTGAGGCATTTACCCTATGGCCCCAGTATTTTCTTCTTGCGCTTCGAAAGACACACGTACTACCTTGCTAATCCCCATTTCTTGCATGGTAATGCCGTACATTCGGTCGGCAGCCTCCATTGTTAATTTATTATGTGTCACCAAAATGAATTGCGTGGTGTCGGAAAATTGGCGGATCAATCGCATGAAGCGTTCAATATTTGCATCGTCTAACGGTGCATCCACTTCATCAAGAATGCAAAAAGGCGATGGTTTTACCAAATAAATGGCAAAAAGAAGTGCAATGGCCGTAAGGGTTTTTTCGCCCCCTGAAAGTTGAGAAATACCAGAAGGTTGTTTGCCACGTGGTTTGGCTACAATCTTTATCCCTGCCTCTAACGGATCTGCATCATCCAAAAGTAGTTGTGCAGTATCACCCGGATTAAAAAGACCTTCAAAAAGAGATTGAAAGTGACGGTTAATTTCGGCAAACGTTTCGTTGAAGCGTCGTGTTGCGGTTTGATTGATCTCCTGTATCGTTTCGAGTAGCGTGTCTTCGGCAGACTTTAGGTCTTTTTGTTGGCCCTCAATAAAGGATAGGCGTTCTTTTTCCCGTTCATAATCCTCTAAGGCCAGTTCATTCACCGCACCAAGGGAACGGATCTTTTGGCGGAGTTCTGCCACTTCTTTCTTTGCCGATACTTCGTCTATCTCATCGTTGACGACCGGAATTTCTCCGGTAGCCCCCTCGGACGGAGGCAACTCCAACCCCAATTCGTCCAAGGTACGTTGGATCAATGCATCAAGGCGAGTATTGCGTTCCGCCAATTGCACTTCGATGCGGCTTTCTTCTCGTTGAAAATCATCCCTTTTTCGTCGTACTTCGCGGATTTGCGCCTCATCGGCGGCAATGGCCCCACGTGACTGTACCACATTCAATTCCGCTTCGTGAATAACCTCATCCTGTTGCGTTTTTTGGGTGTACCAGATGGCCAGATTGGCCTCTAATTGTTCTTGTAAGATTATAGCGGCATCTTTATTTTTTTGCACCTGCCCAATCTCATCCTGTCGGTTTTGTGTTCGCCGACGGAGCATTTCAGCCTCCTCTTGTTTTCGGCGAAGTTCATTTTTTAGGTTTTGGGCGTGGTTTTCGGCCTGAATGGCTCGAATATTGGTTTCGTTCAGTGTTTGCGCGGCCATGCGTTGTTGGGCTTCTGCGGTTTTAAAAACCAATTCAGCCGCTTGGCGTTGTACCTCAGTCTCTCCTGTTTGTACCTGAAAAACGCGAACCAATGCTTCTTTTTCCGTATGCTTATTCCGAATTTCTGCCGACTCGACCCGCAATAATTCGACTCGCGCAGTCAATTCTTGCGCACGTTTGGCCGATGCCAAGTGCTCGAATTGCGCACGCTCACTCGCTTTTTCTACTTCGGTTTGTTGTCGTTCCGCTTTTTGCAACCCTAACCGTAAAAAGGGTAAGTTTATCCTTGCCAGTTCATCCCGAATTTGTCGGAATTGCCCCGTTTGGACCTGTTTTTGCTGCTCTAAAACCTGTAACTCCTCGTGTGCCTGTGCCAAACGCTCACGCCTTCCGAGTCGATTGGCCGTTGCCGGTGCATGTTTTTTACTTCCTCCATGAAGGGTTCCGTTTGTATCCGCCCATTCGCCAGTTGGCGCCATAAAACGTAAATATGGCCCCTCTTCATCGGTTTTCAATGCCAATGCTTGCGCCTGCTCAAGTGATTCAACGAGAAAGACATTTCCCAGCAATACCTGAGCCAATGTATAATAGACTGGTGCGGCCCGAATTACGGAGACAGCTGGCAACGCTCCATCCACTGTGGGTGATGTAACCACCTCCTTTGGCAATCGGTTGAGCAACAAAAAGTCAGAACGGCCCTTACCCTGCGACCTCAGTAGATCAATTGCCGCACCCGCCTCGGCTTCCGATGACACCACAAAACATCCTGCAAATTCTCGTAAGGCGGCATCTATCGCAACCTGATAGGCCACATCACATGCCAAGATATCCGAGACGGTTAAGGGCGGCGAAGCACTCCAATCGGTTTTTTTGGCCAAAAATTGCACCGCCTGAGAAAATTCCTCGTAACTCGCCACCAAGTTTTCCAACAACTTAACTTCTGCTCCTAAGGCCGATGCCTTTTGCTCGGTTATACGGAGCATTTGTTGTGCGTCATTCAGGGCTACCGTTTTTAACTCGTGTAGTTTTTCTCCTTCAGCAAGAAGCATGTGGGCACGTTCCGTGGCTTTTTGGGCTTCTTCAAGCGATTCCGCAACCCACTGTGTTTTCTCGAACAACGAAATCTGGCTTTGTTGATACGCTTGACGGTCTTGCTCCAAACGTGCGACCTCGCCTTCCATCAGTTCCAATTTATTCGTTAGACGCCCCAACTCCGCTTGCAAAAAAGAACGTTCTTGGGTAACCTTACGCTCCGCGCTCCGTAATCCCTCCAGTTCCTGTAACGCCTGCTCATATCCAGCCTGTGCGTCTTGTTGTTTTTTTTGCGCCTCAACCCGTTCACGCGCCTGCTCTAAGGACGTTTCTAATGCGGTTCCGAGTGCTATAGACAACGAATCTACATGCTTAACAAGTTGTCCATGCCGCACATCAGCTTCTACGACCTCGTGTTTTAACCGCGAAAGGGCGCGTTGGGCTTGTGTATGGCGCTCCTTTTCCACACGCAGATCCGCTTCGGCTTTACGGATTACATCCAAATGTGCTGCCCGTTCTTGTTGTAAATCAGCTAAACTCGTCTCCAAATGGGTTAGATAAAGGCGGTGCTGTTCTACTTGGGCTTCAAATGTGATCAACTCCCCCTGAAGGGCTTCTAAAGTATGTTCTACGTCTAATTTTCGTGCCGCAAATTGCGCAATTTCTGTTTGCAGACGCCCAAACTCCCTTAAGGCCAATTGGGTTTCCAACTCCGTAAACCGGTCTCTAAACTGTTTGTATTTGCGGGCTTTTCCCGCCTGATTTGCTAAGGAGCGCACCTGACGCTCTAATTCGTCCACCAAGTCTTGGACACGTGCCAGGTCTTGTTGTGTGCTTTCTAACTTTTGTAACGCCTGTTTCCGTCGAGTCTTATATTTTGTAATACCTGCCGCTTCCTCAAAGAGCCGCCTACGTTCGGTTACACTTTCCGACAAGATTTCCTCAATCATTTTTAACTCAATCACCGAATATGCACCAGCTCCCATCCCTGTATCCATAAACAAATCGGTGATGTCTTTCAAGCGGCACAACACATTGTTCAGCAAATACTCCGACTCTCCGCTCCGGTAAAGCCGTCGAGTAATCACTACTTCACTGTATTCTAAAGGCAAAATACCGCGGTTATTTTCGATATGTAATGATACTTCTGCCAAGCCCAAGGCCCGGCGCTTGGTCGTTCCGTTAAAAATAACATTGTCCATCTTTTCGGAACGCAAGGCCCGCGCCCGTTGTTCACCCAAAACCCAACGAACGGCATCAATTACATTCGACTTCCCACAGCCATTTGGGCCTACAATGGCCGTAATACCCGGATGATAATGAATCTCGGTCTTTTGAGCAAAACTCTTAAAACCGTGTAAGGTTAACCTTTTTAAATACATAGCGATATTTAGCGGAAGCAAACAAGCCCGTAAAGATACGGCTCTCAACTCTTCGAAGGCGTGAAAAATACTCAAGTACCAGACAAGTTTGCATACGCAAAGGCAAATCATCGGGCATGATGCACCATATCACAAAAAACAACTAATATAACTCTTTCGTAAAATACATCTGGCATTCTACCATCGTATTATTTACGCTTTAGCTCTGTATAAAAAGATCTATTCCCTATTTATCAACGGTGTATTTCAAAACTTCCCAAATTATCTCGTGAACGCCTCTTTCACATTTTACGCCGATCAAATGGGTTCTCACATCATTGTCGTCCCTACACGGAGCTTTAATAAGGTGGTTGTGCTTGGTTTTCTATTGCGATATCGCCCCTATGGGTTCTATTATGATGTCGCTTCTACGGTGCTTTTCTCAGCGGTAAGTAAAGCATTCACCAAATCTAAGGTACGTCGTATGTCTGATTGGTATTTTTGAAATGCACCCATTTATTGGTAATTTTGTAAAAATTAATGTTTAAATTTTCGGTAGTGGAAATCTATAGTTGATGTTCTATGTGTGTTCGAGATTATAAGAGTATGCCCAAAGTTTAAAATGTAAGTTTAACATATACTCTTTTTTTGAAAACGA